>Ga0172370_10002873_pt1 | contig 24382 bp, 29 predicted proteins | sample LakKiv5m_FD_114538 | JGI IMG/M metagenome (GOLD analysis project Ga0172370, IMG submission 114538) | Freshwater microbial communities from Kabuno Bay, South-Kivu, Congo - kab_022012_11.5m | ecosystem: Environmental > Aquatic > Freshwater > Lake | place: Democratic Republic of the Congo...
AATCCCTGCTCGGCTATATATGGCAAAATTCTCTTCGACAATTTTGCCAACCTCGCGGGATAATCGTACGCATTCATCCCAGGGCTGAAGCCCTGGGTTTTCTGCTTGCACGATTTATAAATAATAAATGCATTGGAAGCCCGAGTTTTTCCCGTATGCAAGACGCGACGACGACGGCGTACTCCCTGCAGTACGCCGAGGAGAAGCAACGCCGCAAATGGGCAAAAGGCGGGCTTCCCTCCTGTTTATATACTAGGGCTGAACGCTTTTGGGCTACGACTGCGTCACTCGTCCTTGGCGTAATGCTGCGACTACGCCTGTGTCCTCGTTCCTTGTCTCTCTCCAAAATCGGTTCAGCCAACGTATTCATTATTTAATAATTGCTCAGCAATACTTTCCGATAATCGGCTTCAACTCTTTTCTCGTCTGAGCCGGGATCACTTTCGGATCCGTGACAATCGCATATTTAAGCGATTCATGACACTCACACGGATTATACGGATCAAGGCTTGCCACGACCTGCTTAACGATCTCTTTGGAATTCGCCACGTTCTTTTTAAGGTTATCCAAGATCATATCGATACTGACACTTTCTTCTTCCTTATACCAACAATCATAATCGGTGACCGCCGCCAGTGTCACGTAACATAATTCCGCTTCACGCGCCAAACGCGCTTCCGTCATATTCGTCATGCCGATAATATCCATCCCCCAGCTTCGATAGAGGTTTGATTCCGCAAACGTGGAGAACTGCGGCCCTTCCATATTGACATAGGTCCCGCCGTAATGCACGGTACATTTCGTCTTTTTTGCCGCTTTTTGGACAACCTGAGCGAAATGCTTACAAACCGGCTCGGCAAAAGCGATATGGGCAACGATCCCCTTTTCAAAAAAGGTCTGCTTGCGAGCCTGCTGAGTCCGATCCACGAACTGCAAAGGGATCACAAAATGCAGCGGTTTCAGCTCTTTTTTTAATGACCCGCACGCGGAAACCGAAATGATCTTCGTAACGCCTAATTTCTTCATCCCGAATATATTCGCCCGGTAATTGATCATCGACGGCGATATCCGGTGCCCTCTGCCGTGCCGGGGAAGAAAAACGATCTCTTTCTTGTTATATTCACACAGCACATAATCATCCGAAGGGCTCCCAAAAGGAGTCTTGACCGCGATCTTTTCTTTTACGGTAAACTCCGGGATATCATATAATCCGCTGCCGCCGATAACGCCGATTCGTGCCATGATTGACCTCCTCTTAATTGATTCGTCTATCGTTTGCCGGTCACGATACCCGTTTCGTTAAAAGGTTGCTTGAGGTTCCTTAAAGTTCCTTTATGTTCCTTGAAGTTTCCAAGAAAATGCAACGTCAAGGAACCTTATGGAACCTCCCGGAACATCAAGAAACTTATATCTATACGCTACGGGCCGCCTGACTAGTCAGGCAGGTTACCGATTTACGAAAAGCGTTGCCGCTTATTATTGTCCGCTTAACTGCCGCGCGCGTTCATATGCTTTTTTAACTGCCTCAAGAACCAGCTTATCAAACTTATTCTTACGCAAATGGTCCAATGCGGCTTGAGTCGTGCCGCCTTTCGAACAAACGCGGTCAGACCACACGTCAAAGGCAAACGGCTCTTTTTCCAGCAATTTTGCAGTACCGATACTCGTCGTCCGGACCATTCGCTCTGCCTCTGCCTGAGTGAATCCAAGCTTAACCGCAGCTTCCTGTAACGCCTTCAAAAAACTAAAAATGTATCCGGGACCGCTGCCGGAAATAGCCGTCACTTTATCAATACTCTCTTCCTTTACGACCGCAACCGCTCCTACCGTCGCTAAGATCCGCTGGACATCCTTTTTCCGGGTCGCGGAAACTCCGGGATCAAAGCATACCGCAGTATACGAAAGACCTGCCTTTAGGCCCAAATTCGGCATGGTCCGGACCACGGCAACCCCCACCGGCAGACGTTGTTTAAAAAAGTCCAACGATAAACCCGCGGCAATGGAAACGAAGGTTTTTTCTTTAAAAGAAATCCTTAAGGATACCGCACGCACCTCTTTTAAAACCACGTCCATATCCTGCGGTTTTACCGCAAGAATGATATACGAGCTTTTCTGGATCAACACATCAAGCGCACGGACAAAAACCGCAGGAGCCTGCCGCTTCACCCTTTTTTGCCGCTCTTTTTGAACGTCAAAAACAGATACCGGCGCGCTACGGCTTAATGAAATCGCAAGTGCCGCGCCCATATTTCCGCAACCGATAATACCGACTGAAGGCAATTTTTCTTTACGCACGAGAATATCTCTTTCGGGTATTGTTACCTGTTTTTTTGGTTAACTTTAACACACTTGAATTGGACTGTCAAACGAAGAAATGCTTTCCCCAACTTTCCAAACCCGCAGGGGAACCGCATTCCCTGCCTGCGGGAGGCAGGCGAGCGGGTTTGGAACCAGGTACGTTACATGATAGTATGATCCAGTTTCTTCGCGATGGAATTAAGCAGGTCTTTATCAAAATCGATCTTAAGGATCTCTAAGGCTTCATCGCGCGTCATCAGGCCCTGCCGTACCAGTTTACTTATCTCAACATGATAATGAGTGTACCCGTAATATTTCATGGAATGATACACCGAAAGATAGTTAAGATAGCAATTAGTCGATTTTGCCGGATAGCTCTGCGTCGGATATTTCCATTTGAGCTCCCGTTTAATAGTCTCTACGTTCGTCTCGGTATCGAACGGTAAAAACCAATGCGGAGATAAGACTTTGCATTTATGTTTTTTAGCGGCGCGGGTCAGGACTTCATCCATACTCTTGGGAAAATCCTTATACTTCGGATTCTTTTTCTCATACTCCGTAAGAAACGCGCTGGTCACGCCGGCCATTTTGACGAACTCCGGCTGATGGACCGTGCAACCGCACCGTGACATCATCGGTTGTTTCGTCGACTGCCCCTTCGTCCACCCGGCGATAATGATCGGGATATCAAACCGCGCGGCCATATCAAAAGCCAGTTGCATATACCAAATGGAACAAGGATGGCAGATAACGGCCTGAGGGTGCGTTTTTATCATGTCCGAAAACATTTCTTTCATAAACTCGCTTTTAAAAAACAGAAAATCAACGCCGAGGACATCAACGGCGTTTTTAACGTTTTCCAGAGCCTCTTCCGTCTCAAATCCATGGTCAAAAGTGAACGCCAAAACAGTGGACTTAAAACGTTTCTTCATATAATACAAAGCCGAGGTACTATCTTTGCCGCCGCTGCACATCACCAGACAATCATAGGCGCCTTTTCCCTTATGCTGCTGCAACAACTTTACAAAATCAGTCTCGAGAAAGCCGTCCGCTACCGCGCAAGCTTTCGTCTGTTCAAATGCCGCGCAGAGATTACAGACGCCTTCCGCGTTGAAATACACCTGCGGTTTACTCTCCGGTAAAACACATTTTTTACAAAGAGGCACGGTCTCCATACCTGTCATTCCTTTCGTACCAGCAGATTCCAACCACTATTATTTTTTTCTCGCCGGATGATCGTATATCCTTCATTCTCCAATGACAAAGGGACATTCGCGATGGGTTCACCGTCATCAACAATCAGCTCGAGAACCGTTCCCTCAGCCATTCCGGCAAGCTTCATCAATGCCCGCACGGAGTTCTGCGGACAAGGGATCCCTTGTAAATCCAGCGACTCAACCGGTTTTTGCATCAAGTGTATACCGTTCGCCGTTGCGTTTGGATGATTTCTTTCAACGCCTGCACGACATACTCCACTTCTTCTTGTGTCGTCCATTTACTTAAACTCAAACGGAGGGAACTGAGAGCTTCCTGCTCGGACAACCCGATCGCGCGTAAAACATGGCTGGGTGTCAATTTTGTAGATGCACATGCCGCGCCGGCAGAAACATAGATATTCCGGCGGCTTAACTGACCGACAAGTTCTTTTCCCCGCATGCCTTCAATACGAACATTAACATTATTACAGAGACGGCGGGTTGAAGACCCGTTCAGTGAGACGCCCGGAATATTTTCCTGAAGATTTTTGATCAACAGATCCCGCAGCGCACGCATTTTTTCAATATCCGCGGGATCAACACTCTCCACGGCCTTCGCGAATCCGACGATCCCTTCGGTATTATGGGTCCCGGAACGCGTTCCGCCTTCCTGGCCGCCGCCATGCAGAACCGGTTCTATCGAAACACCTTTCCTTATGTACAGCGCGCCGATTCCTTTTGGGCCATGCAATTTATGAGCACTCAACGACGCAAAATCGACACTTTGCTTCTGCACGTCCAATCGTACTTTGGTAAAACTCTGGCAGGCATCAGTATGAAAGTAAGCTCCCCGGGCACGGCACAAGACACCGATCTCCTCGACCGGCTGGAGAGTCCCGATCTCATTATTTGCCTGCATGACCGAGACTAAAAACGTATCGTCAGTTACTACTCTTTTTAATTCAGTCAGGTCTATTATCCCTTCGGCATCGACCGATAAAAAAGAAACAGCGGCCCCCTGCTGTTGAAGCCGCAAAGCCGTCTCAACAACACTGGGGTGTTCTATCTTTGAAATCACGCAACGGCTCTTTTTCCCTCGCTTACGGGCAAGGCCCTGGAGCACTGTATTATTGGATTCTGTCCCGCCTGACGTAAAATAGATCTCAGAGATGTCCGCGTTTAACGCAGCCGCGATACGTGAACGGGCAGCCTCGACTTCTTTTGCCGCCTTCATACCCAATCCGTGAGTAGAAACCGCGTTAGCAAAAGCAGAAATCTGGCACGATTGCACCGCGGCCATGACCACCGGATCGATCCGGGTCGTTGAAGCATTATCCAGATATATGTCCATGGGTCACCTCTATACTTTTCGTTGGATATAGTCCATGATCGCGTACGCCGCCTGTGTGCCGGTATCCATAGCCGCGATGACGGTCGCGGCACCGCTGATGATATCTCCGGCCGCGAAAACGCCCGGGCGGGAAGTCATAAACTTCTGATCGATCCGGACAACGCCTTTGTCTTCGCAGGCCAACGATTCATATTCAGGGATCAGACGATTCGGCTCTTGCCCGATGGCCACGATCACGGTATCCGCGGAGATCACGGCGGTTTCCCCGGTCTCGACAAAATCCGGCCGTTTCCCCCCGCGGGCGATCAGCTGGGTCTTCTTAAAAGAGGCCTGTTTGACGGCACCGGCTTCCGAATCGATCGAATGGGGTGCTATATATTCTCTCAAAACAATGCCTTCTTCAAGAGCATTGCTGATCTCTTCTACGCGCGCCGGCATATATTCCCGTGATCTCCGGTACGCGATCGTGACTGCCGCCCCCAGACGACGGGCGACTCTTGCACAATCAAGAGCGACATTGCCGCCGCCGATGACCACGACATCATTGCCGATCTGAATCGGCGTATGAAACTGCGGGAATAAATATGCCTTCATGAAATTTACCCGGAACAGAAATTCGTTCGCAGAATAAACGCCTCTGGAATTCTCACCCGGTACATTCAACGCTTTCGGCAATCCTGCTCCGGAAGCCACCATTATTGCCTGGTATCCCTGGGCAAAGAGGTCGTCAAACGTCAACGTCTTCCCGATCAAAATATTTTTGTGAAAAAGTACGCCCAGGTACTCCAATTCCCGTATTTCCACATCCAATACCTGTTTAGGGAGCCGAAATTCAGGGATCCCATACCGCAAAACTCCGCCTAATGCGTGTAATGACTCAAAAACTGAGATTGAATAACCATGCCGAGCCAGTATATACGCGCACGATAGCCCGGCCGGCCCGCTACCGGCAATCGCGATCTTCCTTCCGGAAGAGTCCGCGCGGGATGGTCCGCTCTGCGTTCGGGATATCCCCTTCTTCTTTGAACCTTCGTCAAAACCGAACCGTTCCAATTTACCGATATTGATAGGAGCGCCCTTTTTCTTAAGCACGCAATGCCCTTCGCACAACTCTTCCTGCGGACAAACGCGTCCGCAAACTCCCGGGAATAATGAGTTCGTACGCAAGACCTCATATGCGGAATCCACGCGATCCTCTTTTATCGCCTTAATAAACGCCGGGATCCGTATATGTACCGGGCAGGCTTTCACGCAGGGAGCGTCCGCGCACTGTAAACATCGGCGCGCTTCCTGTCCCGCCTCTGATGCGGTAAAACCTTTCGTAACTTCCAGAAAGTCTTTTATTCTTTCCTGTGGCAGGCGTGTTTGTGGAGTAACGCGCATTCTTTCTCCTTAAAAAAAGTGCTTCTTTGAGCCAGCTCGTTGAAATCGACTAAAGCGCCATCAAAATCCGGCCCGTCAACACAGACAAATTTTGTTTTCTTATCATACGTGATCCGGCAACTGCCGCACATACCTGTGCCGTCGATCATGATCGAGTTCAATGAAACCATCGATCGCACTTTATACCGGCCGGCGATCTCTACGGATTTTTGCATCATCCTCAGCGGGCCGACCGCATAAACCAGATCGATATCTTTCTGCGTCGATACGATCTCCTCGACCACGGCCGTTACCAAACCTTTTGTCCCCACTGACCCGTCGTCGGTACAAATATGCAACGTTGAACAGAGTTTCCTGAACGTATCGATCCAAAAAAGATATTCCTTACTCTTTGCTCCAATAATGGCCTCTGCTTTTTTTCCGGGTAACGCATTAAAATATGCAAATACCGGATATAATTCTGCCAACCCCACGCCGCCCGCGACAAAAAGTACCTTCTGATACCGCCGAAGGTCTGTTGGTTTGCCTAACGGCCCGAGGACATCTTCGATAGAGTCGTTCACCCGCAGTTGAGCTAACGACGCTGTCGAAAAACCCGCCTTCAAAAACACCAGAGTTATGCTTCCTTCCTGTCTATCGACAGACGCAATGGTAAAAGGGACCCGCTCCGCGGAAGAAGAAAATCGTACGATAACAAACTGCCCGGCCTGGGCTTTCGCCGCTATCAACGGCGCGGCAAGCCGGATACTGAACGTATCCCGGGCAATCTCTTGCTTATCGATAATGATATGTTTTTGTCCCGGTTGCATCTTTCTCGATTATTATTGCCTGCACAGCGCCCGGATGTGCTTCTACAAATGCTTTTACCTTCTCTTTACCCATGACAAAAAAAGCCGTTGCCAAGGCATCCGCTAACGTCAACGTCGGAGCAAGCGCCGTCGTACTGATACTCTTTCCCGAAACGGGATAACCGGTCTTCGGATTTACAATATGACAGTACTCCTGGCCGTTATAGGTAAAGAATTGCTCATAGCCGCCGGACGTCGCAAGAGCCGAATCAGAAAGCGTAACAGCCTCTCCCGTTACGTCAGAACGCGAAGGATCTTGCACGCCGACACGCCACGGCTCTTTCCCGATAGTCCCTAAACAGTATATCTCCCCGCCACTGTTAATCAAACATGATTTTATTCCATGCCGCTTCAATACCTGGATCACTTTATCGACGCAATACCCTTTCGCAATACCGGATAAATCGATCTGAATCCCCTTCTTTCTCACCCGTACCGTCTTTTTCCGCGGATCGATATCGATATACTCCATACCGCTGGTTTCACGCAATTGCCGGACCTCTTCCGCCGAAGGAAATAGAGCTTGCTTCTGGGGATGATGGATACGGTCTTTCCAAAACGAATACAAGCCCCCCGCACTGACATCGAATGCCCCGTCGGTCATCGCGTATACTTCTTTTGCCGAAAGAAGCAACTCTATCATCTCGCCGGATACACGGACCTCTTCATCAAAAGAAGCATTGATCCGGCTTAATTCTGACGCGCTATCGTAGAAATTAAATACGGAGCAAAGCCTGCGGATCTCCGGAAATACAAGGGCAAAAGCCCGCGGATCAGGCGTCGTCACCTCGATAAACGTGCCGCAGGACACTGCTTTTTGAGTATACAGCTTCGGCACTGATTCTCCGCACCCGCCGCAGCCGTACGAGAGCCCTAACAATGCTAATGCAGTCAGCCAAACTTTATTTTTCATTGAATAGTATAGTTATTAGTACTTAGCTTTAAGACTTTCTACTAAGTACCAAGGACTAAAAACTAAGGACTATATTATACCCACATTCTGCTTGCAAAAACAGTTCTTGATGTTATGATTCTCTGTATGCTGCAAGAGAATGATTTAATACTACTCTACCAAGACGAACGCCGCAACTTTCTTATTCCCGTACAAAAAAATAAATTCCACACGGACAAAGGGACCATCGACCTTGCCGAACTCATCGGTAAAAAGCAATTCGGTGATTACGTCCTGACCAATAAGAATGAACCGTTCTATATCCTCAGGCCGACACTCTATGAACTGGTCATGAAAGTAAGACGCCAAACCCAGATCATTTACCCGAAAGATATCGGGATTTTATTGATGAAGAATTCCATTTTTCCCGGAGCCCGGGTCATTGAAGTCGGCTGCGGCAGCGGAGCGCTGACCACCGCGCTGGCAAATTTTGTCCGGCCGGCCGGTAAAGTCTATTCCTACGAAAAACGTGAAGAATTCGTCCGCAACGCGCAAAAAAACGTCAAAAAGAACGGACTTGAACAATGGGTCGAGTTTAAACATACGCTGATCACCGACTCATTTGATCAAACGGACGTGGATTTCATCATGATCGATATGCCCACACCCTGGGAACTGATCCCGGCTGCTTATAAGGCTTTAAAATCCGGCTGTTCACTCTCGCTGATCTGCCCGACCTATGACCAGCTGACTCGCGCCGTATTCTACATGAAGAACAATAATTTCACCAATATTGAAACCTTAGAAGTCTTTACCCGCAGGATTCTCGTACGTGAAGGCCGCACCCGTCCTGAACAACAAATCCCCTCCCACACCGGCTTTCTTGTCTTTGCCACTAAAGTAAATGACACCTATATCAGGCCTGAACCGGTTGTATCGGAAGCGATAGCCGAAACAACGGAAGAACCAGTGGCAGAAGAAGATAACGCTTAATTTAGCGTATAGGGATTAGCGTTTAGCGTATAGCGCAAAGCAATGAATCTCCCCGGGCTAAAGCCCGGGGTTTTCTGCTTGCACGATTTATAAAAACTGATCTTGCATTATCGAATATATTTTATGGCTAATGGTTTTTACTGACCGTTATTCGCTAATCATACTATTTAATACTCAATTCCCTTCCGCGCCTGTATCCCCTGAGTGAATGGATGTTTAACGGCAATGATCTTACTGACGTAATCCGCGCGCTGCTTGACCCGGCGGGAACATTTTCTACCCGTGAAAACAAGTTCGATATTCTTAGTGGAGTCCTTTCGACTCCCTCCCCGAAGGGGATTCAGATCGAAAATATCTATCACCTGCTGTTCGGGAATAAACCCTTGTGATACCGCATCCAATAATTCATCCAAAATAACAACATCGTATTTCCCCGCATGAATAAGCATAGAAACATGAACCAGTGCACCCCGCAACGAATCTACGAAAACTTTCCGATTAAAGCGCTTCTTAGGCAGAAAAATAGGATGTGTTTGATTGATAAAACGTTCAACCGTAATATATTTCCGTAGATGTTGCTGCAAAGCTAAAACTTCACCGCTCTGGACTTTATTCGATTTCAAAAATTGAGCAAGATAGACTCGTTTCTTCCAACCGGCAGCCCGGATCGCCAACCCGATCGCCGCTGAAGTCTTTCCTTTACCTGTGCCTATGTATAAGTGAACCATAATTCCCAATGACCAAACTCCAATATCCAATAAATTACCAAGTGGGAACCCTCCCCGAAGTATGAGGGGATAACCAATTATCAATAAGAAAAGGACACGTATTGTATTACCTTCCACTTCTCATTGGAAATTGGTAATTGATTTCCATTGATTGGTAGTATTGGTAATTGGACATTGATTATTCTTGAGATTTATTTCCCTTTTCTTTTTCAAGGAACCCATATTTCCCGATCAAAGGGACAAAAGTACACCCGGATAAATGCTCGATCACTCGTTCTGCGTTGTTCTTTTTTCGAACGATTACCAATTCTTGCCCGAGGATCCCCCCCACCGGTAACAGCAGTATCCCACCCACGGCCAATTGTTCATACAGCTTCTCATTGATCTGCGGAGACGCGGCACTCACCAGTATCCGGTCATACGGGCGTTCCTCTTCCCATCCTTGCGTCCCGTCGCCGATTTTGACGTTAACGGGCATACGCAATGTATGCAACGTATGCATTGCCCGGCAGGCTAATAACGGAATGCGTTCGACCGCATAAACTCGCGCTGAAAGATACGCCAGTAGCGCGCTCACGTATCCTGACCCCATGCCGATCTCCAGGACTTTCTGTTCTTTCTTAATATCGAGCATCTCTAACATGTACGCAACGATAAACGGTTGGGAAATAGTCTGCCCGTAACCGATGTTCAGCGGATGGTCGCTATACGCAAAATCACGCTCTTCTTCCGGCACAAATAATTCCCGGGGAATATCCTTGAAAGCCGCCAGAATCGCAGGGTCCTTGATCCCCCGCTGAAGCAAATGTTCCTGTATCATACGCTGGCGTTCGAACGAATAGTCTCTGGACATACCCGCTATTACTGTTTCTTTCGTGGGACCCGGCCGGCAAAATGCCACAGGATCAAGAACTTAAAAAAACGCAGCGTATCGGCGAAAGGACGGATGTTGCTGACGCGTCCTCCGGTATAGATACTGCGAATGGGTATCGAGATGACCGGAAACCCCTGTCGCGCTGTTTTCAATAATAACTCAGTCTCGACTTCAAACTTGTCGGTCTCAATACAGACTTTTTGTAAGACTTCTTTTCCGATAAGCCTAAAACCACATTGCGTATCCGGAATACGTTGACGGCATAACGCAGAAATAGCCCACGACATGAGTTTATTGGTCCGCACCCGTATCCAGGGCATACCGAACGGATCGTGCATACGGTTACCGACGATAAAAGCCCCGCCAGCCCGGCGAGCTCTCAAAAAGCCGTCGATCTCCGCGGGATCATGCTGCCCATCCGCATCCATGGTAATAAGAGCGTCCACATCAGGATGCTGATGCAAAAGGTACTCAATACCCCGCTGCAAAGTCTTTCCCTTACCCATATTGACCGGGTTTTTAAGCACTTCCGCGTTCTGTGACTGCGCGACCGAGAACGTCGAATCTGCCGATCCGTCATCAACAACCAGCACCCTCAAACCTTTACGTTGCACGGCTTGAATGACTACCGGCAGAGATTTCGCTTCATTGTACGCGGGAATCAAAACCCATATTTTTTGTAAATCACTCATTGTTATGAAATATAGTTCCTTGACGCTCTACTCATGAATTTCCAATTACCAATGATCAATATCCAATAAATTACCAACAACCAATTACCAATAAATACCGGAAATAGAAGTAAAGGAATCTTGATTATTCATTGGACATTGGTAATTTTAAAAAAATCTCAAGGAACCTTTTATCAAGATCAACTAACGAACACCGGTTGACGTTATCTTTGTTGATACAACGCTTTATCCTGAAAATACTGCGAAAACATATACCATTGCGTGGCATAATCACGGATATACCGCTCCATGACCGGTGCGTACTCCGCGATGATTTCTTCCAAAGATTTTACCTCACCGGAACTTTTGCGTATTGAAATGGCCTTTTCAAAGACCAAACGGTAATAATATTTCCGTTCTCTGACCATAAATGAAGGAATAATACATGCGTCCGTCTTAATGGCAAAATAGGCCGGCCCCGGCGGCAACAATACCGGCTGTCCGAAAAGCCGGGATGCGACCCCGTTATCGCCGAACTCCCGGTCCCCCAAGAAAGCAACGATCCCGCGTTCTTTGAGGACTTTTATACACCGCCGTACCGCGGTCCCCAACGGAATGATCTTCACCTCTCCCAATCCCCGCTGATTATTAAAAAATTCATTCACCTGCTGATGCACATGCGGCAAGGCGATCACATGCATGGGATACCCGACTTTCGAAGCGACAATCCCTCCAAGTTCCCAATTCCCAAGATGCGCGCTTAAAATAATGATGCCTTTGTTTTGTTCTTGAACGGCATCCAGATTGGCCCTTCCCTCGACCGAGATATACTTTTTAATAAACGCGCCGTCTACCCTGGAAAACGCGAAGAAATCGACCAAATACCACGCGAAGTTGGCAAAAACCGCTTTTACGTTCTGTTCTTTCTTTGTCGCAGACAGCGTCCGGCCAAAGATGACATCCATATTGGTACGGACCAGCTGTTTATCTTTGGCCGCGAAAAGATAATAGATCTGAGCGATGCCTTGAGCGAGCCAGTATGAAAAAAAACGCGGCACTCTTTCACAGATCTTCTTTCCGGCAATGAAGAAAAACGGGCTAACTCGCATGTAACACAATCTCGGCGACTCTGAGGGCCGCGTCGGGTTTTGACAACTTCATCCCTTGTTGCTGCAATCGTTCACGTTCACCGGGATCATCGATCAGCCGGGCGACCAATGACGGGACCTGTTCCAACCGGTCGGCCTTCACGGCAATGCCTTCCCGCAAAAGTACTTCAGTATTGTTCTCTTCTTGACCCGGAATAGGATTAATAATGACAACCGCTAACTGTAGAGTCAATGCTTCAGCTATCGTAATGCCTCCCGGTTTGGTGACAAGGATATCCGAGAAACTCATGAGTTCATTGATACAATCGACATACCCGAACAAGAACATTTTCTTGCGCAAACGGCTCTGCATGTCCGACAACGTATCAAAGACCTGCTGATTCTTTCCGCAGACGACAATGATCTGAAACGATTGAGATAATCGGTCAAGCTGCTGTACGATCTTCCCGATAGGCCCCAAACCGGAACCGCCTCCCATAATAAGGACCGACGGCACCCCAAGATCGAAACCGTACTTGCCGGCAATATACGCCTTATCATGGTTGAACTGTGAGAACGTCAGGGAGATCGGGATCCCGAACATCTTTATTTTCTCGTCAGCGACGCCCAAAGAGCGTAATGTCGCGCAGGCATCCGGTGTCGCGACCGTGTAATAATCGACCTGGTCATACACCCAGTATCGGTGAGGATGAAAATCCGTCACCACGCCGATCAAAGGGACCTTCAAGGAATATTCTTTTTTAAACTCCGCGACGATGCCGCAAGGGAACGCCTGCGTACAGATGATCGCGTCAGGCTGCAACTCTTCATACAGCTGATGCATCGATCTCATTTTATTGCTATGGATCGCTTTCTTTATAGGCATGAGGACTTTTTCGACAGACGGTTTGTCGTAAATCGCCCGCCAGACAAACGGCGTCTTCCGAATGACACCGATATACATGCGGTTGATGATCCTGTGCGCGAAGGGGTGAAAATACCGTAATCCGTCGATATTGGTTATCTGGAGGGTCTCGCGGGACAGATACTCAAGAGATTCTTTGATTGCTTCTGCGGCTTTACGGTGTCCGGAGACTTCAGAAATATGGAAAATAAGAATGCGTTTCATCCTTTTTCCTGTCTCATGGGTGAAACAGCAACGGATGTGCTGCCTCGTACGGTACGAAGATCAGGATTCTTCCCGATTAAAACAGCCGATGATCTCAGAAGAATCCTTCGCATGTAAAAGAGTATTTCTGAAGACTTCTTTCTTTAACAGACGAGTCAGATGAGCCAACACCTTTAAATAATTCTGAACGTCGTTCTTGGGCGTCCCCATAAGAAATATGAGACTTACCGGCTGGTCGTCCAATGATTTAAAATCAACCGGCGTCACAAGCCGCCCGATCAACAATACTAATCCGCGAACGCCGTCAGTGCGCGCGTGCGGCAAGGCCAATCCCAAACCAATACCGGTAGTACCCAATTCTTCTCGGTCCATAAGATCTTTCAGAAAAACATCGGCATTGACGACTTCCGCGTCATCCTTGATCATCGCGACCATGGCCTGGATAGCCTCCTCTTTTGTCGACACGGAGAGCTGTACATTAATCCTTTTTTCCTGAAGAAAATCCGAGATCTTCACGAGCTACCTCCTATTGGTTACAAGCACTTCATCCCGCAACAAGCTGGATTCAAAACTTTTCTGATGAAGTTTCGTAGCCAAGAAAGTCTTTTATTCTTTCTTAGCTATAAAGAAAGAAGTATGTCACAAAAAGACTTTCTTGTCAAGAAACCAAAATCATTTTATCCGATGGTCGGGACAAAGAATGGTTTGGAGTTATTGTTTACCCGAAAGGACTTGGCCGATCTTAGCCGTTAATTCGGGGCCGGTAACCGGTTTGGCAAGGACAAAATGCTTCCCGCTCTTTTGGATGAGCGTTTCTTCATCTTTGGTAAGGATCGCTGAGAGATAAATAATCGGAATATGCATAGTCTCCGGCATCTTCGCCAATAACGCGGCTACTTCACTACCGCTCATATCCGGCATCACAATATCCAAAATAATCACATCCGGTTTCTCTTTGACAGCCAACGATAGAGCTTCTTTACCTTTGGGAGTAGATACGACGACATACCCGGCGCGCTCCAATATCTTCCCCAGGAAAAACAACGAAGTCTCTTCGTCATCGACGATCATGATCTTACGGATCTTCTCGTTATTCATGGTTTTATTTTATTCCGAAACAAACGCAGCGTCAATGTTTATTCTAAAGCCCCGCGGATCTTCCCGCGACGACTATCCCACAAAGCGGTATTCTAACGATGAGAACAGAGCCCGATAAGGACGGCTTCACCAAGGACATGGGACTGCATAGCTTTCTCGGCGGCCGCTTTTGAAGATCCCGCGCTCAGCGGCAACATCGTATCTAATGCGTAGAGTTTAAAAAAATAGCGGTGCGTTCCGGACGGAGGGCACGGACCGCCATAATCATTATTCCCGAAATCATTGCTTCCTGATACCCCAGGCACACTTTGCTCGGCAACAGTTACGGTCGCCTGGGGAATATTAAAGACCACCCAATGGACCCACGTCCCCATCGGGGCATCCGGATCGTCAACGATCAACGCAAAACTCTTTGTGCCGGCGGGAATATTCGCGAAAACCAGCGGAGGATTTATGTTATTCCCCTGGCAGGTATACCGGGAAGGGATCTCTTCCTGATGCTTAAACGCGGGACTGGTTATCGTCATCGTCCCCATTTCAGCATACCCCGGCGCGATAGAACAACAAACCATCGAAAGGAAACAAAAGAATATTCTTTGCATAGCGCACACTCCTTCACGTATACAATGATTGCGTCAACGACCGGGCGAAGACTTTTGAGCGGTGCAGATCCGACTCATCCGGCCTTCCTTTATTTATCCCTCCCCACCATTGCAATATTCCAAAGCTATCAAACGCTTTACAAGAGAACTCTGCTACGATCTCGCACTCGTGCCGGACCAGCTTTTGACGCAACGACCGGTGATACCACCATACCGGCCCGGCTCCCCGGGTCGAGAAAATAAAGGCTTTTTTATTCATCAACGGGGGAAGCGCGTCGACCCATGACAACAATTTTTTATGATGCTGCGAAAAATATATCCCCGATCCGAGACCAATGAGATCATACGCCATCGCTTCATCCGGCTGTATCTGATCGCATCGTTTCACCGCGGCAGATAAGACATCGCCGATAGCCAGAGCGATCTTTTCGGTGTTATGATAATAAATCGAATGATAAACGATCAAGGCTTTCATAAAAAGAGATTTTTATGAACGTACGGCATGCGCCCGCTGAAAATATTTGTGTATCTCCGTGCTGATATCGATGAGCGCCAGGCTGAAGGCTACCCCGACCCAAAGCCACTTCGTTACATCCATGGATTCATGATGAGCGACAAGGTCTTTCTTAAGGGAAAACCCTATCACGATAATGATGACCCACAAGAACAGTTTATACTCTTTACTCCTGTTCAGCCGTTCCATGCTAAAGGGCCAACGGGATCCCTGCCGGTACGGGATGACCGCCGGGAAAAAAGCCGGGACTCTTTTTTTATACGCGCGATAAACGCCGCCGTAACGATCGGCAAGCATTTGTTCTTCTTTCTGCATAGTACGATAATACACCGCGGCCATAACGGCAAAGAATCCAGCGCCGATCCACTGCGTACGTAACATGATACAAAAACCAGCCGCGATCAGCATCGTACCGACATACAACGGATGCCGCACATACCCGTACGGCCCGGAAGTCGTCAACTTATCGAGCTTTATCGCATAGCCGTTCGCCCAAATACGGATCAGCAACCCCGCGGCAATAAAACCCACGCCGACGCGAAACGAGAAATCGGACGGATTGGAAAATAACGCGATAAAAATCCCAAATGGATAGGTGATCGCGAAACGAAGCTTAAACCAGCGCTTGATCATGTTTTTTGAAGACATCTCACTCCCCCTGCTTCAATGAGCGAAGTATATTGTAATACCCGGACAACTTTGCCCACAGGCTCAAAAGATATTTGCCGTCATTATTGGTCACTTTAACCCGTTTCAACGCGAAAAGGTCGCTGTGGGTGACAGATTCCCCCCGGTTCGTCGTACACGCTCCACGGTACCCGGCTTCCTGCACCAAGCCTTTCACTTCAGAGGTAAACCCGCCGGTCGGGTAACAAAACGTGCGTACCGGTATCTTTACCGCGCTTTCAATATCCCGTTTACAGTCGGCGATCTCAGAACGCCGGGCTTCCTTCGTAGACAAACCCGGAAGATACGAATGGTTCTTCGTATGGCACCCGAAGTTTATTCCCTGCGCAGACATCTCCCGCAAATCCTGAAACGATAAAAAACCTTCTTTATTTAAATTGGCTGAAGTGACAAAAATCGTCGCCGGCATATGGTACTGCTTCAAAAGCGGGTATGCGTACAGGTAATTATCTTTATACCCGTCATCCACGGTAATAACGACCGTCCCGGGGAAAAATTTCCTGCCCTTTGCAAGACCATTGATCAGCGTTTCCAAAGAAATGACCCGGTAGCCTTTTTCCTCTATAAACTGCAGCTGCCGCGCAAAATTCTGAGGAGTCACGTACAAAGAATTCTTTTCAGACCCGAAATGATGGTAGGTCAAGATCGGAACGGCATACAGATATTTAAGCCAGAAAAAATAAACGCAGCTTACGACAATAGCGCAGAAAATCACCGCATTAAAAAACCACCGGAATAATCGCATGTTCTTTCTACCCCTCGGTTACATCTTAAATTGGACACCGACACGATATTGGATCCCCGCAATGTGCGGGAGAGGATTGACCGGTTTGACCCACATCACCCTGCCGAACAGATGCACGGATTGCTCTTTCTCATAAAAGTCGACGACAAATTCATACGAATCCGACACCTCGACCTTTTCTCCCATTTCAATACACATCCCCGACATCGATACGTTCATACACCGCGCTTTGATCTGGGTGTAGGCTCCGACTTTGATCATTTTGACATTGCCGAATTTCGTCTCGCGCCGGTACCGCCTCTTTTCAATCGCGGCTTTCTCTTCCAAAGACAAGGTATCTGAGACCCACCTGATCATATCGTAATTCTGCATCTCATCCCGGGCGATCGCCTTAAACATGGTTACCATCTTCTCGTCTTTCAAAGAATAAATGATATCATAAACATTATAGATCATCGCCCGCGTTTTCAGCGAAAGAGCGTCAAAATAATCCCGGTAATCGTTCTTAGAAAACATACGTTCGTACCATCCCTACCGTGTGTTTGTACCTTCTGGGACCTTCATTTCCGCGTTACCAATCCCATATTATAGCGGAAATAGAAACATACTCAACGTATTACTTCCCGCCCGGGGCCGTTTCCGTGAAAAATACGCATCAGCCCCTGAGGGACCGCCTGGAAACCATTTATAACCCGCTTGACGGAAGATGCCATCCCTGAAACCACGCGGGAACGAAGATCGATCGAAAGGTGCGCCTGAGATTTAAACTGCCGGCGGATATCATCGAAGTTAACTTGAGGATTATTGATATCCGTGGACATTTTGAATTTAAACGTCGGATATACTTGCGCGTCCGTTTTAAACGCGTTCACGACCGAAGTGATCAGCTCAGAGATCTTTTGATATTTTTCGGACTTCTCTTTTTCCTGGAACTTAAGATCTTTTAGCGATACCGCTGATTCGATCACCAGTTTTTCTTCCTGTGTATACACCGAACTCACTAACAGCAACACGGCCTTCTCGATCCCCAATTTTTCCGGTTTCCCAAAAGCCGGATAATACTGTTTAAAATAATTATAATCGATACCGTCGAGCTTTAAGGTAAGTTTAACATCTTTACTTTTAAGATTGATCTTCCCTTCCAAACGAAGCGCGTCTTTGACGACGACATCGGCTGATGACATATCTGCCGCAAGCATAATAGTCATATCACGCGCAAAATCAGGGTTAATGTCTTTTACCGTAGCGCCCAGATGAATCAGTTTCATGGAAAAAAGCGGATCGGCGGTAGTATCCTGGAATTCTATTTCACCATTTTCGATACGCAACACATTGATACGTACCGCCAGATCATACCGGGTACCGCCGTTTTCTTTCTCCGACGGTTCACGGACCGTCAGATGGCTGGTAACCGTCGAATTCGTCACCAAAATCTGCTGCTCGGGCAAAACAACCGGAACAGATTGCTGCGGCTGTGAAGATATTCTCATATCGTCAATAAATAAACCCTGCGGATCTTTTTTTATCGGGACATTCGGGCCGATGATCCTCAAGGTATCGACGACAAATTCCTTATTCAATAACAGCCATGGATTGATACTGGCATAGACCTGTTCGATACGGATCTTCCCGGACCGGATATTTTCCAAATGCAGGGTCAACGGTAATGCCAACGTACAACGCCGGATCACGACCTTCCTTTGCAAGGCCTGCTCCAATTGAGTTTCAAGCACATCTTTCCCATAGAAAGCGACATACACATACCCGCCGATTCCTATGAGAAGGCACACAACGAGAAAAACGCCCAACAAACGAATGAGCTTTTTCATGGCTTTAGTTATAAAGATGTATGTTCTTGATAAAAAGAAAGACCCTTTAATACCCCCTTCGGGGGTAATTCGCACCTATGCTCATACACGCCTTTACGGTGTGTACGAGCATGTGCTTAAATCTTATTACCCCGCAAGGGGGTAATTCGACTACAGATTTTTTCTGCACCTTCTGGCTTGAAAAAATCTAAGTCTTATTACGCGCCCGGGGTGAATTGAACACCCAACCACCTGCTTAGAAGGCAGATGCTCTGTCCATTTGAGCTACGGGCGCTAATGAGGTCAAGATTTCTATCGAACTTCGTGAAGAAGAAATCTTAGACCGAATTATCCCGAAAGGGATAATCTTCAATATTGTATAGTACCCTGAATAAATTGCAAGTACAAGTCCTCCGCGCGAAAACGGAAAAGAACAAAAAAACCCTTACTTTTTCATGGATCCACCAGGGGGAAGGATCTTATCGATATCGATATTAAACCGCTTAAGGGTCTCGCCCAGGAACTTTCTATCTTTTGAAGACTTATCCAACAACTGCTGCAAACGGCCCTTAAAGAAATAAATCATTATAAAAACAAAGATCCCTACCGATCCGATAAAGATCCCGATAGATATCAATATCGACATAATCGTCTTGTCCTGCTGCTGTTTTTTCGAAAACGCTTCTTTATCCTCTGCCGGTTTGCGGGTAACTGCCGCGGCCGCGGGACCAGAAGGACTTCGCTGTACTACCGGGGCCATTTTAGCCGTCGGAACGCTTTCGACGCCCTGAATACCCTCCGGAACGACCTCTGCCGACGGATTAGAAACCGCGTCAACATCCTGAATGGCCGGCGCGTCCGACGATTCAGTCTGGGCATGGGCGCCGGCAAGAAAATAAGTACCGATACTCATCACGCAGAAAAAGAACAACCCGCAGACTTTTAAGTTTCGCATCATACCCTCCTGACTATTTCCCTTTTTTGGGGCTCGATTGCGCGGCCGGTTTCTTTTCCGGCGACTGCATTTCAACGATCGGAAAATCGTAGACGATATAATACGGATTCTCTGACCGGATCTTCTCTTTCAGTTCCTGAATAAGTGTTTGATATTGCGCAGAGACCTCCGACGCGGCAGAGACCGGTTCAGCTTCTTCCGGGATAAGAGCTTCCCGCTGGCTTTTCAAAATATGATAGAGGCCGCCGCCCATCCCCAAAATGACAAGCAAAACCCATGCCCAAAATACTGTTTTACTTCCACGCATAACGATTATCGACTACAGTACTCTCCCCGGTAATAGAAGCTTGAGGTGAGCCCCCCATTTTAGTATTCTTTATTTATTTCCAAAGAACTACTTTTTTGATTTCTTTTTCTTTGGCTTAGCTATCGGCTTAGCTTTTGGCTTACTGCTGCAACCACATGTCTTGCACATATGAATCCTCTCCTTCTTTAAATCCTAATCCCTATCAAAAGTTCAAAACCACGTGCTCAGATTACCACAACCGCTTAAAGATGTAAATAGTATCCGGAAAACTACGGGGTTGCGATACGGAGATAAACAAGAAAGCGAGAGCAGAATTGAAATCCTGCCCTCGCTTTCCTGCTAAAAAACTACGTTATTGATGCTTATTGCTGCTGATTAATGTCCTTACGACGATTTTGCCGGTCGCGGCGAAGATTCTGCTTATCTTGACGTTTATCTTTCATGTCCTTTTTTAAATCTTTCTTGTCCGATTTTCGGCCTTTCTTTGCCGTGTGTAATTTCCCTTTAGCTTCTTTGATCTTTGCCTGATCCCCGGACTCTATCGCGGCTTTTAAGTCTTTGCGGGCAGCTTTTACTTCCTCAGTGTCGCCCTTGAGTTCTTCCACATCTTTATGGATCTCCTGATTGTCTGCTTTGATCTCCGCTTTATCCAGCTTGATCTCGGCAGTATCCTGTTTAACCGTATCCGTCTGCGCATAGCCCTGTGAACACACCACCGTAACGCCAGCCATAAACAACAAACTCAAAAAAGACACGCCCTTCTTCATAGCCATACCTCCTTGTTATTTTCTCCGCTTATTTAATCCCACAAAAATCCCCTGTAGATACCCACGCGCATGCGCGTGGTACTCTTTGACTCTCCCGATTCACCTATTACATCAAAATTTTCTTCCTTTTGAATTTCAAAGAAATTCAAAAGTGAGCGATAATTTTGATGAGTTCATCGGGATAATCGTTTAACGCATTCATCCACGGGCTTGCCCGTGGTCTTCTGCTAAACGATTATAAATAGGTACCACTCTAACTATTTTTAGAAAAATGTCAAGATTCGAAGGCAGGAAGTTCTTTCTGAAAACTACCGGTTTATTTCAGCAATGCCACTTTCTTTCCGAAGGCTACTGCTTTCTTGCGAATATCTTTTTTCATCCTGATATCGCCGGATTCTCCGGCATTCGAGACCAATAACGATTCAAATCTCATACTGGAGTAAGAAGCGGTCAAAGCGAATGGCTGCTTTAAAGCATCCAACCCGATACCCTCAAACGCACTGCCGATCAAAATAAAAGTCTTCCCATTTAAAGGAGTTTTCATTGTCCCGGCAGAATTATCCCACTTATACAAAGCAAACATCCGGTCAAAAACGACCTTCAACTGAGCACTCGCCGAAAAAAAGTACAACGGTGTCGCCATGACGATCACATCAGCCCGGATCATCTTTGCCAAAACAAGCGATGCTCCATCGTCAATAACACAGGCGTACTTCCTGGACTTTTGGCACAACCGGCACGACGTGCAACCGCAAGATTTGTACTTCAAAAACGCAATATTGACGATTTCCACACCGGCCTTTTCTGCCCGCGCCCCTTCACTAAACCATTCAACCAACGCCGCCGTATTGCCGTTTTTCTTCGGACTCCCGTTCAGTATTAGTATTTTCTTAGGCATCGCCAATTCCTTCTTTCTTTAAAAACAATCTGAATTACCACTTCGACACAACACTAACCTCGTAGGTTGGTGTTAACTAGTGCACTGTTAAATTAATTCTTACTGGTTTCTATTCAGAAAGAATTAATTTTACATGCACTTGTGCCGCGTACCACTACAAATAAATAAATTAACGCGGTACTGGTCATACTTCAAAAGTTACTATTTAAGAGATTTTGCCGGAAGGTACACTACTTTACCATTTCTCCAAATAGGAAGCGGCCGGCCGCTCTTCTTATGGCGTTCTACCACTCCGCGAACGGCTTCTTTTAACGCGGCTTCAGCTTTATCTTGCAATGACATTCTTTTCTTCATATATTCTCTCTCCTCTTGATCCTCTCAAACAACTTGTCATATATAACTACGGTATGTCCATTTTCCCGTTTGGCAATGAGTATAGGCAAATCTTCAGCATTATTGAAAAACATCCATGAATCCAGTATTGGTTCATAGAGATTAAAAAAGTTATCGATTCCACGAATAAATCTTCGCTGGACATCCGCATCGGGAACATGGTGCCCACCTTCTAAAACCCGCTCTTTAATGCGTGCTATGGATAACTTCGGGGTTGGAATCCAAAGGAAAAATAGATCTAAAGCGTATCCCGAAGCTTTCAAACTATTAAATAGTGAAACATATGACTTACCGGATAACGTCGTTTCAAATGAAAAATCGATCCCGCGCCTTGAGAAATCATGGATTTGTTGTAAGACAAGCTTTCCCGCTTTAATAGCTGCACGTCGCGGATCAAACGGAGCCAATCCCTGAGCAATCAAATCCGCATTAATAAAATTGGGGCACTTAACATACTCCGGCAAGAATAAGCGCGCAAACGTCGTCTTCCCTGATCCATTCGGCCCGGCAATAATATATACATGTTTACTTTTCATCGCGTATATTATACCGTTCTCTTACCAGAGCAACAACGGTAAAGAATCTCTCCTGCACAACACCAAGCTACGCGGTTGGTAGGAACTGGTCATCTTTAGCCGGCCGATTGGTTTTGTGTTTTGACTTTTATTTCTTTTATAAGTTGTATACCCAGGCCACTGATCGCACTGCCCGCCATAAGAACAAACAGCATAAACAAATAATATATGAACATATTCACAACTTTTCTTACTTCCGGATCTAAAGCAACGTTCATTAACATGGGCTGACTATTCGCGCCGATAGACGTTGAAAGATTTAAACTCTGCAACTGAAATATTTCCGGCGGGTTGGCTGTATTTGTAAAGACCTTTTGCATAGAATAAAACGCAGACAATATACAAATAAGCCCGATACAAAGCAAAACATAACCAAATATCTTTTCAATATATGAGCTCATTTCAGTCTCCTTTCTGCCTCCTTCAAACCCCAAAAGCCCTACTCCTTAGAAAGAATTGCTTCAAAGACTATCTTCTTTTGAGTTTATGCACATACTACCCAATTCTAACCTACGCGGTTAGAATCTATTGGTCATTTTCATTCCCTTTGGAACCTTGGGATTTTCCAATGCCCTTTACGAATGTTGGAAAGAATATCTGGAAGCGAATTTTCCGTACTAATCTTAATCTTGTTTTTTCCCACAATGTTTCTTGAGTCTGTTTAATTCTCGACGCTACAGCTAAGACGAAACTTCAAAATCAATATTACCGCCGTACTCTACGCATTTATTCTTAAGAAATCCAAAATCTTCTGGCATTAGTAAGTTGCCACAGCTCTTTAACAGCTTAGGAATGTATTCCTTAGCACATAAACCTGCATCATATATTTGTGGGTTCGCAATTATTTTCGCCACCAGTTCTTTTGCTTGAGGCTCAGTTAAATCATCGACATAAGGGAGAATTAACTTAAAATTGGCCTCAGCTTTTCTATACCCCCAGAACTCCCTATTAAATTAATAATAGTATTAATCCCATAAATCTTATTGTGTTTTATTAACCCGGGAATCAAATCTTCAATTGAGATAACTTTGGATTTAGGTTTCACAGCTTGAAACTTTCTCATAAAGCCTGGAGGGATAGTTCCATCTAAAGAAAATGGAATAATTGTCATTTTCTTTAAAACTGCCATCCCTGATTCTTGTAGGCACCACGAAGAAAGCAAATAATCTTGACTCAACAAACAAATAAAAATAGAAGCCTTTTCAATTTCTTCTAAAATTCTATTTTCCCATTCATGAGATACATCAATATCTTCGTGAGCTAAAAATGATTCTATTCCCATTTCTTCTAAGATTTTTCTTATTTCAAAGGCGATTGTTTTATCCTTAGTTTGATAGCTAATAAAAACATAGTCCTCCTGAATCTTATTAGGTTTTCGTTGTGGCGTCTGAGTTTGAGTTAGGCCTGACGCACTGGCAAAACCTTCTTTTATAGTTACAAGCAAAGCCTTCCTTCTGTCCTGACCTTCCCCCCGAAAACTGTACCACTTGCAAATAGAGTGATCAAGTGATAAAAGGAACAAGCAAGGAGGTGCAGAATGAAGGGCAAAAGGTATACGGAAGAACAGATCATCGGGATTTTG
>Ga0172370_10002881_pt1 | contig 24362 bp, 28 predicted proteins | sample LakKiv5m_FD_114538 | JGI IMG/M metagenome (GOLD analysis project Ga0172370, IMG submission 114538) | Freshwater microbial communities from Kabuno Bay, South-Kivu, Congo - kab_022012_11.5m | ecosystem: Environmental > Aquatic > Freshwater > Lake | place: Democratic Republic of the Congo...
AAAGATATAAAAACAATATTCTATAATGAGAGATATGATTAAGCAATCAACGAAGGGATTTATTTTTGTTTTGATTGCGTTTTTTTTATTTTTACAGATTACCAGTGCATCTATTGGAGTTAAGCCTGCTTCTTATGAAGTTGATTTTCAACCTAATTTAAAGCAGAGTTATGCATTTAATTTTTTCCAAGACAGTAATACTGAACTTGAAGTGTACGCAGATGGAGATATGGCACAATATGTTAAGTTGAGTACGAATAAACTTATTGGCGGTGGGGATGTGAATGTAACAGTTAATTTTCCCACTAATGTTGATGTCCCTGGAGTGCATAGGATTTATATTGGTGCGAGACAGGTAATTGAGAATAAGGGGGGGTTTAATTTGGTTGGAAACATTCAGGGAGTAATTAAAGTAGAAGTTCCTTATCCTGGACAATATTTAGAGATTGCACTTGAAAGTACGAATGCCAATGCAGGACAGGATATTAATCTGAAATTGAAAATTAATAACCTTGGAAATGAAATTGTGAGTGCTAAGAGCAGAATTGAAGTATACGAAAAGGACGGAAAGACGCTGAAACACACTATTCCATTTGATTCTGAGATAATTGAGCCTACCAAAAATGCTGAACTTAGCTATGTTTTAGATACTTCCAGCTATAATCCTGGAGACTATAAGGTTGTTGCTTTTGTTGAATATGGAGATGATAAAACGGCTAGAAAAGAAGCAGTCTTTAGACTTGGAGAGATGAGGATTGAAGTTATTAATTATACCTCGAGTTTCAAGAAAGATACTATAAACCGAATGGAGATTAGTGTTGAGAGCTTTTGGAATGATCCTATTGAAAATTTATATGCTACGGTAGAAATCCCTGAAAATGGAGAGTATTTCCAGACTCCTTCCATTACTATTAAGGGGTTTGAAAAGAGTATGCTTACTGGATTTTTTGATAGTGATGAAATAAAAGATGAACCATTTAGCGCCAAGATTACTCTACATTATTCTAATAAGACTAACGAGAAAGTAGTTAATAATTTGGTGTTTAAGAGCGATTCTAATAACTATGTTATCTACATAGTAATTGCTACAGTCGTAATAACAATTTTGTTATTAGTTATAATCTATTTATTGAGGAGAAATAATGTCCATAGGAAAAAGTAAAGAGGAGCAGTTGATTGTTGCTCTTATTGTGTTTGCATTCCTATTTCTTGCTTTTTCTTATATTTCTACCCCTAGGGCTGTGGCTGTTAAAACTTTTGAAGTTAAATTTATTGTTGGTTCAAATTATGGGATTGATTTGGATACAAAAGTGTTAACATTTGGAAAGATTGTTCCTGGAGGTTCTATTCAGAGAGATTTACAGATTAAAAATGATTTTTCTTATCCAATAAGAGTTTTTGTATCGGTTAGTGATAATATGCTGAATTACCTTAGTTCTAGTTCTAATTTTAGTATGTCTTCTGGAGAAAACGTTTCTTTGCCCATTAGGGCATATGTTCCAAGGAATACACCAGAAGGAGAGTATTTGGGAGAGATTACTCTTTCAATGTTTAAGGAAAAATAGATAGATTTTTATAACCTTTATTTGAATGTTTTTTATGGCAAAATCACATATTCTAATAGGATTAGTTTTGTTTTTGTTAGGGTTTAGTATCGCCCTGTTACTTAATTATAATTTTAATTTTGAGAAGCCATTTTTATTGGGAGAAGGGAAGGGGGCAATTTCTCCTTCCGATTATTTATCTGAGAATGAAATATTTGTTTATCCTGACAAGGTAGTTTTAATGATTAGTGGTGCAACAATAAGTAATTACGAATCAAGTGGAAGTATGAAACCAGTTTTGGATAAAGGCACTAATGGTATAAGAGTAAAACCATTGTCCGAGCATGATGTAAAGGTTGGACAGATTATCAGTTTTAGATATAATGGCGATTTGATTGTGCATAGAGTTATTGAAAAAGGAGTTGATGAAAACGGAATTTATTTTATTACAAAGGGAGATAATAGCAATTTTGCCGACGGTAAGATTAGATTTTCTGACATAGAGTATATAACTGTTGGTTTGATTTATTAAGTAACGTTTTTATACTTGAATTTATATATCTTCTAATGAAAAAGATAGTGATTATTTTGTTTGTTCTATTTGCCTTTTTGTCGATTTTGTCTTTTTTTCCTGAAAAACCTACTCTTACCGGTTCTGCAGTAGGTGCGATTTCACTTTTTATTCTTACTCCTTTAGATTACATTGATGTTGACAGCCCGAGAAATATAACTTATAATTTTGAAATAGGGCAGCCAATATGGATTGATTTGAATGTCAGTACTTCTGTTCATACTGATGAAACTTGGTCCTATAGTCTTTTTGATACAAGACATAATATTTCTGTGGCTTCAGATATCTTTTTTACACCAAATATAACAATAAGTGCCGTTAGATGGGGCAATCAAATTAGTGTTCGTGCAAATACTTCAAATGGTGCGTCTGCTAATAGAACAGTAAACTTTTTTGTTTCAGTGCCAAATTCTGCTCCAATCTTATCCGGCATTAATGATTCTATTCTTGTTTGTGAGGATAGTCAGTTAAATTATTCGTTTAATGTTAATGATATTGACGAAGATATCTCTTCTATGTCTATTTTACCTTCTGATCCTTTCTTTGTTAGTGATTTAGCGATGAGCAACTATACTGCCGGTGTTGCGAATATTTATTCTGGGATTTTAACAAAGAATGACGTTGGAAATTATTCCGAAGCTATCTCGGCTTCAGATGGAGAATATGCAGATACTAAATATACAAATATCAGTGTTATTGAAATAAATCATGCTCCTTCTATAACTCCTGTTGGTGCTCAGACAATATATTCTAGTGGAGATAATAGCACACTTTACAAAGAAATAAATGTCGTCGATACAGAGAGTGGAAATCAAAGTTCAGGCAATTTTACATTTAGTTTGGCTTTTCTTTTTGGAGAAAGGATATTTGATATTAGCTCAGCAGGAGTAATAAACTTTACCGGTAACTCTAGTTCAGTAGGGGTATATGGCTTGAGAGTTTGTGCTACAGATAATGGACTTAGAAATGTTCATCCAAATATATCTATTTGCGGACAGGATGGTTTGAATATGACTTCTTGCAGTAATTTTAGTTTAACTATTACTAATTCCAATAGGGCTCCAGTCATTAGTTCATATTTGCCTACTAATCTTTCTTTATCCAGTAGTTGTTCTAATACTCTTTCGTTTAATGTTAGTATGAGTGATGCGGATGGTACTTCTCCAGATGTTTATTGGTATGTAGATAATAATTTGAAGTTGTATAATGCAGGTATGACATCTTCGTTTTCCAATTTCTCTTATACTTTTGATTGTACTACAACCCAAGGATATTTGATAAGGGCAGTTGTTAGTGATGGGCTTGAAAACGCGTCTGTTAGCTGGATGGTTAATGCTCAAGGAACTTCTAGTGGGACGACTACTGTTGTAACTGGTGGCGGAGGAGGCGGAGGGGGAAGCAGTATTACGTGCAGTCCTCTGTGGGGTTGTAATGATTGGCAGAAGTGCATATCTTTAAGCGATTTAGACCAAATTGGGATTTTGTTTGCTGAAGATAGAAGCTATGTTGAGAAGAACTGCTCGATTTTGGAATTAAATGGTTCTTCATGCGGTTTTCAGATTAGATCTTGTAATGATGTTAATTTATGCCATAGTACTTTAAATAAACCACGAGTATTGCAGGCATGTTATTATACTCCATTTCCAAGTTGTTCAGACGGTATAAAGAATTGTCATGATGATTCTTGTGAGATATTAGTTGATTGTGGAGGTCCATGTTCTGCATGTCCTTCTTGTTCTGATGGAAAACAGAATCAAGGAGAGTTTGGAGTTGATTGTGGTGGTCCATGTCCTACACAATGTGCTGCTGAATCTCCCTCGATTAGAGGATTAGACAATAGGATGATAATAGTTCTATCGGTTTTGGTGATTGCTCTTGTAGCTATGTTAACTGTATTTATTATGAGACTTATCAAACTAAGAAAGAGATTTAATAGGAAAAGATAAGACTTATTAATACTCGTTTTCTAAAGTGTTTATGGGATTGGCTGAACAGAAAGTTAAGAAGTATCTTGATAAGATAAAGAAAGAAAACAAGAGTATGAATATAATTCTTCACGTTAATGAAAATGCTTTGAATGAAGCGAAAGCTTTGGATGAGAAAATCAAAAAGACTGGAAACAAAGGAAGATTATATGGAAAGGTTATTGCTGTAAAAAGTGCAATAAATGTAAAAGGATTAATTACTAATTGTGCTTCTCATGTTTTGGAAAATTATGTTTCTACATATGATGCTACAGTTATTGAGAAAATAAAAGCTGAAGATGGAACAATAATTGGAATGACTAATTGTGATGAGTTTTGTGCTGGAGGAAGCGGAGAGAAAAGTGCTTTTGGATGTTGCGTTAATCCTAAAGTTAAAGGGAGAGTTCCTGGAGGCAGTAGTAGTGGTTCAGCGGCGGCAGTTGCTGCTGGTTTTTGTGATATGGCTCTTGGTTCTGATACTGGAGGAAGCATAAGAAATCCCGCAAGTCATTGTGGAGTAATTGGAGTTAAGCCTTCGTATGGACTAGTTTCTAGGTATGGGCTAATCGATTTATCAATGAGTTTGGACAGTATTGGGACAATTGCAAATAATGTGGAAGATGCGGCTTTACTTTTGGATGTAATAAAAGGAAAAGATGAGAGGGATACAATGACTTTTGATTCTGATAATATTAAATTAGGAAATGTTGGTAAAATTAAAATAGGGATATTGAGAATTTTTGGCGTCGATAAAAAGATACAGAAGTTGATTGATGATAAAGTTGCTTCAATGATTAAGAAATTCAAATGGAAAGCTGAAGAAATTTCAATTAAACATATAGATTTAGCGATTCAGACATATTATCCTCTTGTATATTCAGAATTTTTTTCTGGAACTAGAAGATTAGATGGAAGAAGATACGGTTATAAGATTGAAGATAAGTGTGGGAAGGAAGTGCTAAGAAGAATATTGGGTGGGAGTGAGATTACAAAAGCGGAACATCATGGAAGATACTATCAGAAAGCTTTGGCTGTTAAGGAAGTTATTAAAGAGGAATTTGAGAAAGTGTTTAAAGAATATGACTGTGTGATATTGCCTACTGTTCCTTCTATTCCTTGGAAAATCGGAGAAGGGGCTAAGATGAGTCCAGAAGAAGATTATGCATATGATGCATGCACTGCCCCCGCTAACTTGGCTGGAATTTGTGCTGTATCAATTCCTGCAGGAATTGTAAATGAAGGAAAGGAAAAGATTCCAACTGGGATACAGATAATGTGTGGGAAGGGACAAGAGGGGAAGATGCTTTCCATAGCTAAAGAAGCTGAGGGATTGGGATAATCTTTTATGTTTTACTTTTACAACTAAATTTATAAGCTTTAATCACTTATTATCAAAATGCAATTTGGAAATGTTGATATTGAATTTTTAGGGCATTCGGGATTTAGAATTAAGATTAAAAATGAAAAGATAATTGTTATCGACCCTTATAATTTGGACGAGAAGGCTGTGGGAGATAAGGCAGATATAATATTGATTACACATAGCCATTATGATCATTGTTCTATAAAAGACATAGAGATGATAAGGAAGGAAGGAAGTGTTGTTATATGCCCGGCTGATGTTCAGAGTAAGATAACAAGAATAGAGGGACTGAAAATGGAAATAATTGAGGCAGGGGATGAACTTGCTCTTGGACATTTAAAAATTGAAGCAATTCCAGCTTACAATACAAATACTGAAAGGAATTTTCATACTAAAAAGGATGCGTGGGTTGGATATGTTGTAAAATATGACAATATTATAATTTATCATTCGGGAGATAGCGATTTAACTAAAGAAATGGAAAGACTTTCAGGGTATGGAAAACAAGGAAACATTTTCATTGCTTTGCTTCCTGTTTCTGGGAAGTTTGTTATGGATGTTGAAGAGGCAGTAGAAGTTGCAAAGAAGATAAATCCTTCAATTGTGATTCCTATGCATTATGGTTCGATTGTAGGGACGATTGGAGATGCAGAGAGATTTGTTAAGAGATGCAAGGAAGAAGGGATTAGGGCGCAGATATTGAATAGAATATGACAATTAAGAACAATTAGCTTTTTATAGTTAAAATGGTAGGAATTTTATGCAAATTGAGTTAACAGAACCTAAATTTATTGTAGGAAATGAGAAGAGATTTTTTGATTTTATTTCTAAACTGAGTGATAAAGAAAGAACTGGTTTAATTACTCACATAGATTTAGATGGGATAACTTGTGCTAAGATAATAGCCAAGACAATTGGGGTTGACTTTATTAAATTTGTAGGGTATGATGGATTGAACAAGGAACTTATTAAACAATTAAAGGCCGAAAAGGTAAAGAGATTGATTATAACTGATTTGGCTATAGAAAACGAGAATTTTATTAATGAATTGGAAAAGTTTGCAGATATTCTTATAATAGACCATCATACATTTCAGAAAGATATTAATTCCACCAATACTGTATTCTTAAATGCAAATGGATTTGCTGCTTCATACTTATGCTATTATTTATTCTCTAAGATAAGAAATCTTGAGAGTCTTGATTGGCTTGTTGCTTGTGCAGCACTTGCTGATTGGGAGTGCTTCCTTAACAGTAGGTGGATGGGACAGGTTTATAGAAAATATGGAGAAAATTACGTTCCTGCAGAAACGGAGCTGAAAAAAGGAAGATTCTGGGAGATGCATAAAACATTGTCTTTGTTTTTGATTTATTATCTTGATAACATAACTATTGCTTATGATTTTATTAAGGATATGGATTCTGTTCCATCTTTGGAAAAACCTGCTAAGGCTGTTGAAAAAGAGATTGAGAGATGTGTTGGAGATTTTGAAAGGGAAAAGGAAGTTTATGGGGATATTTATTTCTGGATTATAAGGAGCAAGTTTTCTGTAAAGGGCATGGTTTTGAACGATGTTAGTTTTAAGATAAAAGATAAAACACTTATAATTGCTGTGAGGCAGGGGGGGACTTATCAGATGTCTGCGAGAAGGCAAGATGGGAAGGTTAATCTTCCCGAGTTTTTAAGAGGTTTGATTAAAGGATTGAATAATTCTGCAGCTGGAGGGTATTTAAAGGCTGCGGGATGCAGTATTTCTGTTAAGGATATCGATGAATTTAGGGATAGATTGAAGAAAGAAGGCAAGAAATAGTTATTTTCTTTCGGGCATCAAAAGATATTCAAAGTGGTTAGCCCATCTTCTAAATAGTAATTCTAAAAATGTTGCTTGCATAAATGTGTCTACGTTATGTTGTGTATACCCTAAATTGCTTTGTATAATTCCTTTTCGTCTGAATTCTTCTAGTTCTCTTAATCCACTTTCATCAACTGATAAATCACATGCATTTCCCGGTACCTGAATTCCTCTAATGAGACAAGTATCTTCAAAAAAGTGATGCACTCTTTGTTTTTCAAATTGTTTAAAGTAAGGGAATTTACCTTTAGCCATAAGCATTTTTGCATCTTCTTCTAAAATCGCTTCAACTCTCTCCGTTCTTTTTTGTTTAATTACTTTATCTGCAAATTCGGCACTAATCCTTGCACCTATACCCCAACGAGCAGTTTCTAAGGTATCTCCGTACAAAGCAGGACCTTCTGTAGAATAATAAAATTCTTTCATCAATCTTTCTTCGTTTTATTATATATAAAGATTATTATAATTTGCAGTTATTCTCATAAAATTACTAAATTATCTATCTAAATATATACTTTATAAAATAATCATTACAAAATATATATCGAAAGATATATATTTTTGATAAAAATGCCTAAAATTGAGTTATATAAAAATATTTAAACTAGGAAAACTGAAAAAATGCATAAATAACTGAAAGGAGGTTTAAAAAAAGATAAATGGTACTTGATTTTGCAAAAGAAGCATTACAAAATGTTTCAACACATTCTATAAATTTTGATGAGTTAAGAGCTGGAAAAGCCAACATTAAAGTTTTTGGTTGTGGTGGAGCTGGATGTAACACAATTACGTGGCTTTTCAATAAGGGCATTAATGGTGCTACAATCTATGGTGTTAACACGGACGCATTGCACCTTTCAATTACAAAAGCTGATGAGAAAATTCTTATCGGAAAGGAACTTACAAGAGGACTTGGATGTGGTGGATATCCTCAAAAGGGAAGAGAAGCTGCAAAGGAATCTTTAAGTGAATTGAAGAGAGCTGCATCAAATGCGGACATGGTTTTCATATGCTCAGGTATGGGTGGTGGTACTGGAACTGGTTCTTCTCCTGTGGTAGCACAGCTAGCAAAGGAGGGTGGAGCTGTAGTTATCGGTGTCGTTACAATGCCATTTGAGTGTGAGAAAGCTAGACACGACAAAGCAGAATTCGGATTGCAGGAATTGACAGAAGTAGTTGATACAGTTATAGTTATTGATAACAATAGACTAGTCGATATCGCTGGTAATTTGCCAATGGAACAGGCCTTCGCAGTAGCAAACGAGCTAGTAAGTACAATGATAAAAGGAATAGTGGAAACAATTACCTTGCCTTCATTGATTAACTTAGACTATGCAGACGTTTCAGCTATTATGAAGAATGGTGACGTTGCAGTTATTGGAGTTGGAGAATCTGACACAACTGCAAGAGTTGAAGAGGCAGTCAAACAAGCATTGACACATCCATTATTGGATGTCGATTACAAAGGTGCAACTGGAGCTTTAATCCACATTACATGCGGCCCTGACTTTAAGTTGGAGGAATTCGCAGGCGTTGGAGAATTAGTCACTGAAAATATCAGTGCAGAGGCACAAGTAATCATCGGAGCCAGAGTTAACAAAGACTTTCAAAATAAAGTCAGAGTTATCACTATCATGACAGGAGTTAAATCTCCTTATGTTATGGGTAGAAAGGCACGAGAACAAGAAGTTGCTGCTCATTCAAGAATGTCTGACTTAGGCATCGAAGTGTTTGGATAGAACCAAAGGTTCTATGACTCCTATACTAAGATAATCAACAGAGGGGATTTTACTTTTTGTTTTTCTCCCTCTTTTGAGGTTTTTTGTTATGTATTTTGTTTTACAATTATATTTTTAAATGGTAAGTTCTCTTAGCAGGGATGGATTTAAGAAATATCTCACTTAGCGACGTTCCCGCTAAATGGGCTATGGATGTGACTGATAAATTGCAAAGACTACCTTCTAATATCTATTCTCCTAAGCCGAAGGCTTTTAATGTTCGGATTGGCGATGGGGCGGTTATTTTAACGCCTAGTGGTGAGCATGTGCGTTATGATATTACTGTACTTGATGGGGCGCAGGAAGTTCTTGTTAAAGACAATAATGTTCATTTTGTGTTCTCAAATGCGCAGTATTTGCTCATGAGAGCTTCGCCCTAAAGTAGTTCTCTTTTTCCCCTTTTCCTTTTTTATTCTTTCAAGAGAATACTATTACGTCTACATTTAAACAATTATTTTTAGATGTGTAGACGTAATCAAAACCTTATCTTTTCCTCTTTAATCAAATCAAATAACAGTTTGACTAATGGTCTTAGATTACCTTTTAATTGAGATTCTTCAAGAGAAGCATAATAAAGATACTTTTTTTCGTTTGGAATGTTTATCATAGGATAGCCATTTTTTCTTAATATGAAGTTCAGCAAAAGCCGACCCACTCTACCATTTCCGTCAACAAAAGGATGTATTGTCTCAAAAGCAGAATGGAAATATGCGGTTAAAATTAGGGGGTGTAATTTTTTCTTGTCCTTTGAGTACCAGGCTATTAAGGATTTCATTTCTTTTGGTACTTCGTGTGGTTTTGGAGGAAGCCAGTTTGTTCCTCTTATGTATACTTGCAAAGTTCTGTATTTTCCAATCTGTCCTATTAATTCTTTTTTTAATGTGTTTTTTGTTACAATTTTATGTAACTCTAAAATAATCTTTTTTGAAATATCTTTCTTTCCATTTATAATAAAATCAAATGCTTCCTTGTGATTTATAACTTCATTTATTTCGCGAAGAGATTTTCTGGGAGTTATATTTTCAAATAATAATTGTGCAGTTTCTCTTAAAGTTAATGTATTCCCTTCTATATTTGTTGAATCGTGTGTAAATAAAGATACAAAAGATTCGTATCTATTCTCTAAATTTTCTTTTGGTTGCGAGAGATAATTCTTTTTTATCTCTTCAAGTTCCTCTCTTTCTTTTTCAGTTAATAATGCTGAAAGAATGTTTAATTCTTTATCCGCTTTTTGTTCTTCTTTAGAGAGGTTTGCTTTTTGTAAATCAACACCAAGATATATTCTTTTTTTAGATATTTTATTATCCTTTCTTATAGATTTAACTCGATAATAATATTTTCTTCCCTTTATTTCTTTTATTTCAGTATAAGTCATAGTTTAATTACGTCTACACTATTTAAATATCTTTCTGTTCTGTAGACGTAATTAGAATCTTATTCTTTCTTTTGTTTCTTAATTATAGAAGATTTGTATATGTCTGGAGAGAAGCTTTTTATTCTGACTACTTTACATTTCATATTCATTTTATTAAGTGCAGGTATTAGGTTTCTTGTGAAGCTATTTTGGTCGTAACCTAATGCGATGATATCTGGATTTATCTCTTTTATTATCCGATATTTGTCTTCTTTGTACCCTAAAATGGCTTTATCTACGTAAGGTTTGGCTTTGATTACCTCTAATCTCTTTTCTTGAGAATTATGTGGGAGTTTTCCTTTTACTTCTAATACGGTTTCATCCAGGGCAACTGCTACAATAAGATAATCTCCAAGCTTTTTTGCCTCTTCCAAGTAGAATTCGTGTCCAGAATGAAAAATATCAAATGTCCCGAAGGCCATAACTTTTTTCATCTATTATAATGGCATAACTTATAGATAAATGTTTTCACTAGGGGATAAAGGGATTCTTGTTGATAATAATAAGGGATTGGTATCTGCTAAATGCTAAACAATATCGATAATAAGTGGTATAAGTTAATTATTAATTTGAGTATTGGAGATAACGATAAAATAGTTTATATTATGAAATGGCTATCACATCAATGCCATTTCGTCTTTCATGAAGTCTTTATGTAGATGGGGGCGTCTCTTCTTTTGCCAGACTTCCCAATAGACTTCGTGCTCAACCCATCTCTTTCTGCTTTCTGGTTGAGGCGCAATTTCTTCTCCAGGATAGCCAATAGGGATTACCGCTTCGACTTGTAAATAGTCGAACATTCTTGTTAGTTGTTTTATTATTCCTTCAGTGAATGAACCTACCCAGCATCCTGCTAAACCTAAATCTGTTAGTTTAAGAAGGAAGTTTTCCATCATTGCTCCTGCTTGCTGTCTCGTGTAAATTAATCCTCTTTCTCCGTATAGACTTTCTAAATGTCGAGGATCTGAAACAAGAACTGCTACAACAGGGGCTTCGGCAATCCAAGGCTGATTACAGGCACTTGCTATCTTTTCTATCTTAGCGGGACTTTCTGTTATAATAAATCTTAAATTGTTTAGATTTCCTGCGAAGGGGGCTTTTGCCGCGGCATCAACTGCTGAATAAATCTCCTCTAACATTATTGGCTTTTTTTGAAAGGTTCTTATACTTCTTCTGGAGTTTATTACATTGTCAAATTCCATTTCTATGTTAGTAATCATATGTATAAAAAGGTTATCTTTAAGCTGTTTTGATTAGAAAGGTTTAAATATATCTTACATATTATTATGTGTATGAAAATAAGTAAGGAAGATATAGTAAGGATTGCCGAAGGGTTTGGAGGTATTTTGAAGAGTTCGTCTAGTCTTGACTTTGCCTTGGAAAAGCAGACAGATAAAAAACTTGGAGAATACAAGAAGCTGGCATATTTATTGAGAGCTATTTTAGTTGATCATCCTTTTAGCGACGGAAACAAGAAAACTGGAATGTTTGTTGCTTTTAGTTTTGCCGAACAATCTGGAAGAAGTATTCGTGATAATGAATTATTACAGGAACAGATTTTATCAATTGCCAGTAAAAATATAACTTCAATTAGGGCAATTGAGGAGAGAATTAAAAATGTCATTAGGTAATAGGGAGATAAAAAGGATATTTAACAAATACAAGCAGTCATTTATAGAGCTGGAGCATTACGATAGGACGAGAGAGATTTTATGGAGAAGGAAAAGAATAGATTTTACTTTAGCGCAAAGAACGATTAATAAGCTTAAGAAAATTAGGGATAAAACGGGGAAACCTATGTCCCATATAGTTGAAGAGCTTGTTCAGAAGGTTTAGTTAAGTCTTATCTCTCCGGAACCTAGGCAGATTTGTTTATCATATAAGACAAGGTATTGTCCTTCTGCGACTGACTTGATGGGTTTATTTGGGATGAAGAGATAGCTATTTGATTTTTTTATCAACTTCCCTTGATGCATTTCTCCGAGGTGTCTGATACGGGCTTGAATTAATTTTGGGATTTTGTCTTTTTTATTAATTAAATGGGGATTTTTTAGGATTATTTCTCTTTGTTCCAGTAATGGGGAGTTTTCTTCTGCTACTATTAGGGTGTTGGGTTTGATTTTCTTTGCAATATAAAGTTTCTTTTGAGAGAGATAATGAGGTTTATTGATATTTATTCCAATTGAGGGGTGGGCTCTTTGTCCTATCGTGTAATATTGTATTCCTGGATGAGTTCCTATTATTTCGCCTTCCGAGGACATGACTTTTCCTTGCTTGTTTTTAATAACTTTTTCTAAAAATGATTTGATATTAACCTTGCCGACAAAGCAAATACCTCGTGTTCCGTGTTTGTCCCATATTGGTAGCTTGTTTGCTTTTGCTATTTTTCTTACTTTATCTTTAGTTAGATTTCCTACTGGGAATAATGTATGGGATAAATCTTCTTGGGTTAACTCACTTAGAAAGTACGATTGATCTTTATTATTGTCTTTTCCCTTCAATAGTTGATATCCTGAATTTGTTTTTTTAATTCTTGCATAATGTCCTGTTGCAATATAATCACAGCCTAATTTCTTCGCTTCTTTCCAAAGCCAGGGGAATTTTACAATTGTATTGCATTGGATGTCTGGATTTGGAGTAAGTCCTTGTTTGTATTTATTTATCATTGGCTTAATGACTTGAGATTTGTATTGTTTTTCTAAATCTAATTGTATAAATGGGATTTCTAAATGAGATGCTATTTTCTGCGCATCTTTTTTGTCTTTTGTCCAAGAACATTCTCCTGTTAATGGGTCTTTTGTGTCTGAGAAGCATTTCATAAAACAAGAAATGACTTTATATCCTTGTTTTTTTAATAATAAAGCGGAGACTGCAGAGTCTACTCCCCCTGATAAGCCTATTAGTACTGATTTCTGTGATTTCATAGATATGCTACGAGATTTAGGTATAAAAATGAAATGGTTTACGTTAGTTGATGTCTGATAATTAAAGGATTAGTTGTCATTAATAATATTTATAAAATATTAAATGTTATAATTAATTATGGCAGAAGAAGTTAACACGGGGGGATTAGTAAGGTTTGGATATAAGGGGGAAGCGGGAAAGTTAGATGAGGAAAGAAAAAGCGATATTAATAGAGGTTATGAGGAATATGCTTTGAGAAAGAAAACAGAGAAAAGGAATAGGTTGATTTTGATTGGAGTTATTGTTCTTGTTGTTTTAGTTGGTCTTGGATATTGGTTTCTGAAATAAAAAATAAGACTTCTTATTTATTTTTAACGTTTTTTGATATTATTAGTAGAACAATACCTATTATAAATAGAATTAACAATAGTGAAAACCCCGGCTCAACAAACCACATTGAGAATAAGTATCCTTGTCCACCCTCATAGAAGAATTTTGGAAAAACTGAAATTGAAATAATTCCTCCAATGAAAATAATTAAACTTATAAAAATCATAGCAATCCCAGTTACTTTAATTTTATAAGCACCTTGCATGGATCTGTAATCTATTTTTTAGTTTAAATAAGTATCTAAAAGAAGAACGTCCCCTGTTGGACTCGAACCAACGACCCTCTGATTTCTCTAAGAGCCTACCACAGTAGACCTAACTTCTAACAGTCAGATGCTCTACCGATTGCTCCCTTCCTAACGTTATTTAGCGTCACGGAAAGTCTGAGCTAAGGGGACTTGAAAGGTGATATTAAGAACGTTATTTAAAAGTTGCTATTAGGGGTTTTAAGTCAAAAATTATGTTGTTTTTTATTGATTTATAAAAAGGAAATAGCCTATTTGGGATTAAGACATAGACCTTATATTTCCTATTTAGGTACTTAATTTTATCTTTCAACTTAATCGCTTTATCATAACCTCTCCACATAGTGCATTCTACAATGAATTTATCGTTTATCAGCAAATCGGGAAAGAAATATTTTTCATTTACCTTTACCATTGGTTCATACAAATATGAAACGCCATTTTCAAAGAGCAAGTCTGCAGCATCTTTCTCTAGTTTATTTCTAACTTTTTCTCCTTTTTTTGTTGTAAACTTATAACCTCCTACTTTTTTGAACCTTTCATATTGTATCTTATGGTATAAATCTGGGTTTTCTTTTTTCATCTTAATGTGCCATGCTTTTGTGCTTTTTTTGTAAGGAATTTTTGTTCTCGCTATCTCTAATTGTTTATTCAATGTTCCGTTTTCTCTTTTTATTTTAGTACAACTCTTACCACCAATTATTTGTTTCCAATTATCTGGCAATTTTTCTAGAATGTCTTTTTTTTCTATTTTTACTTCAGATAGTCTTAATAGTTCTTCCAGAATTTTATCGGGAATTGCTCTCGTTCCCGATTTATATAAATAGAAATTTGATTTGATTATTCTTAACTTTACTATTACGTTTTTTACACTTTCGAATTTATCTATAGCCTTAGCGAATATCTCATCTAATTTATCTTTTTTTAATTTATAATACATTAAAATAATAAAACGAATAGATATTTAAATGTTGCTTCCAGCTTTGAGCTAAATAGACTTATCTTTTATTCCTTTCTTATTGATAAATTCCTCGCCTTTTAACTGTCTTGAAAATCTGTTCATTTCTTCTAGAAAACGATAGACATTAGCTTCCTTTGAACCCCTTATAAGGTTTCTTAAGGCAGTAAGAGTATTTTCCATAGTATTAGCATAACCAATTATTCCTATTGTGTTGTCTTTGACTATTATTGTTGAATCTGTCAAATCTTCTATAGTTCTTTTTGTTTTTCCTTCTCTCCCTATTACTCTGGCTCGAACATCTTTTAAGATTTTTCTATTAGTAAACTCTTTTATGTTTAATGATCTGAATTGTATCTCTGGGTCTAACAAAAGAAGGGCTTTTTTTGCTGAAAAACCTAAATTGATTGCATCAAGAATCATTGATGCTTCATATTCATTTAATCCTGAACCTTCAAAGGAGACTCTTTTTCCTGTAATTGTTATTTTAATGTCTAGTTTTCTCTCTAGTTCTGTTTTTGCTTTCTTTATTTCTGCTGTATTGGAGAAAATTATGCTTTCCATGAAGTTAAGTGGAATTTAAAGGTTTTAAAAGTTATTGATAGTGAATATCGCTAGCTAATGTAGTTGATTATGATGTTAAGGGGATAGTTATTCAAGATGTTTAATATTTAGTATTAAAATATTGTAGAAATGTCGTTAGCGGATGTTCGATGATTATATTGGGCTGTAATATGGGAAAGTCGTTAGCTAGTGTTTGTAGGTTATAATGTAGTCGTTATTTAATTTAATTAAGAGGGTTTGATATTATTTGATATTTGGAGCTTTAGATGAGCTTTAGAGCAAAGGGTATATTCCCTATGTTATCTACGGAGTCTTGGTTTATTACTCCCGCTTTTATTGCTGCGTCAATTGATTCTTTGCCTACTATGTTGAATGTTGCATCTTCTCTTAACTGAAATGCTAAGTGTTTTATTGCTTCTTCCTTTGTTACTTCTTCCCCTTTGAAGAAATGTTCTTTTATATCTAATTGTCTTTTTCCTTCTTCAAATCTTTTTCCGATTAAATCCGAATCGCAGATTGCTACTACGTCTCTGTAAGATTTGTGTATTTTTATGTGCATGTTAAATATGATACTTAATAGGGGATTTAGCTCCGCAAGCTAAACAATGTTTGAATTTTATTCCTTTTTCTACGATTATTTCTGTGTCTGGTTTTCCGCAGACAGGGCAAAGGACGAATTCTTTTGCATAAACTATAATTTTTTCATTTACTTTTTGGGAAGAGAGTTTTGTGTTTAGGATTAATCGGTCATTTTCTATTTTCCCATTTGCAGCTAGTTGGTTTTGAAGGAATTTTGATATCTGCTCAATAGGTCTTCTTAGATATGAAGCAATTTGATTTATATTTGTTATAATTGTGTTCTTTCCCTCAACCAAACCTGAGACTTTTGGTACTTCGAATCTTTCTCCTGAAGCTTTGACTACCTTTACCTGCTTGTATGCTTCATCTAATAAGGTTTCATAGCTTTCCATAAATATTGAATAATTGGAAGGTTTATAAAGATGTTTATGTATAACTTATAATGGCATCGGGATTGAAAAAAGGAGAGAAATTGAAGGGAAGAAATTTTGCTCTTACAATTATTTTAGGAGTTTTCTTAGCTATAATGGTTTCTGTTTTGTTTAATCTTATTGTAGATTATGCTTATCCTGCTCCACAATATGATAAATATTGCGGCGGAGTTTATGGTCCAAGTTATCCTGTTAAGTATGGTGGTATGGGTTTGGAAGGAGTTAATTGTAGTTTCTCTCCATCTTTGCAGATGAAAGCAGACAATTGCTCTCAACAGGGAGGAATTGCAGTTTATGAGTATGATGATAAAGGATGCACTACCAGCATTAAAGAGTGTAGTATGTGCAGTAAAGAGTATGATAATGTTATGAAGAAGTTTAATAGAATTAATTTCTATATCTTTGCACTGATTGGATTTATTTTGATAATATTTGGACTTTATTCTGCACCATTACTTATTCAGATAGCGGCTATTCCATCTGGGGCAGTATTGGTTATAGAAGCCGCAATGAGAAATTTCGATGATAAGTTAGCAGTGATAATCATATTTGCTTTATTGATTATTGCGGCGATTGTTCTTGCCTTGAGAAAGCTGAAATAGTTAGTTATTTTATAATCTTGGTAGTTATGAGTTTATGTGGGCATAAATTATTATTAATATTTTTTATAGATTATTTTGGATTATAATAGTTGTTGATAATTATCCCAAATATCTCAATTTTCCCGGGCGAGGCTCATAAGCCATGCCTTCTTCTAAGAGCTTCTTTATCTCTTGATTGATTATGTCTGGAGATTCATGTAAATCAAGAATTATCTTTTCTATATCAACTCCGTTATTTTTTTCACCATCTTTAATCATCGTAATTATTTTGTCTTTTAGTTGCATTAACTGGGCTTTGTCATGTGTCTTTGGTTGTTCTGCCTCTGCTTCAAGTTTTCTTACTAATAAATACTCTGGGGAAGTCTTTTTTAGTATTTCTGGATTTAGATAGACTTCATTATTCCAGGATCTTAGCATTCCTATAAGTAGGAGAGTGTCTCCTTGCATTAGTGGATTAAATTTATCTACTTCGTCTCCAAACGCTTTAACCTTTATTTGTCCAGTTCCGTCATCCAAGGTTAAAGAACCGAATTTCTTCTCTCCCTCTTGAATATATTTGTCAGTAATATTTGCTATAAGGTTTACTCTAGCGACATGTTTGTCTCCAAGTTCTAAGAATTTTAATTTATCCGCATCTAAAATTGGCTTTCCTGTTAAAATTGAGCCTATTCTTAGTTTGTATGCGATGTTTCTTTTATATTGTTCCATCTTTTTTGGACTTCCTATTTATGTGTTGATTATTTGTGTTTTAAAGTTTTGTGTTATGGAATGTTACATTCTCTGAATGTAACCTTTCTTCGGTCTGAATATATCTCCTGACTTAGATAATTGGCTAAGTGCTTCTTCTAATTCTGTAGGAGAGACTTTGCCTTCTATTGCTTTATCTAATTCCTCTTGAGGAATTAGTTTTCCTACTTTCTTTTCTAGTTGAGAGAGAATTTCTTTTACTGCAATTATCTTGCTTCTCTTTGATGAAGTAATTCCAGTTGTCATTTTATCTATATCAAATGCTTGCGCTTCTTCGTCATAGCCTACTTGTGTTAATGAGAACTTTAAAATTTCAATTGCTTTCTTTGCATCTTCTCTTTTTACTTCATCGCTTAATCTTAATTTAGCATGTGCCTCACTTAGACGAATTATTCCTTCCAATTGTCTTGCAGTTATGGGAATTGGTTTTATTTCGGAGTCTGAACGTGTTGATTGCCCTCTTAATTGAAGATAGAAACTTTTTATTTCATCTACTGCCTCATTTGTCAGTTTAGGTTTAATTTTTTGTTTTGCGTAAGCAACATATTTTCTCATTAATTTTTGGTCTATTATGTCTCTTATCACTTCTTGCTGATGTTCTTGTAATACGTGAGAGGCAATTGCTTCATCTTGCGCTTTATTTGGCAAGTCTCTTATTACGAATAAGACATCAAATCTTGAAAGTAATGCCGGGGAGATGTCTATTTGTTGTGGAATTGGAGTATGTGGGTCAAATCTTCCTAATTTTGGGTTTCCTGCCGCTAAAACAGTAGTCTCTGCTCTTAGAGAGGCATGGATGTTTGCTTTAGAAACTGTGACTGTATTATGTAAGATTGTTGCTTGTGAAACGAATGAGTGGTTTGGTTCTATGGTGATGTCATAAACCCATTTTTCATCCTCGTTATCTATAATTTCAACCCCGGATACTTTTTCCCATCCAATATTCTGAATGAATTGAGATAAGTATTCTTTGTTATCTTGTTTTTTAACTTTATTAAATAATTCTTTCAAAAACTGAATTGAAAAAGCAAATTTATCTTCTCTTTTTGAATGGTCATAAATAATATTATATTGCCCGTACTTACCAATTTCTTGTATGTTTTCTTCTTTAATAATATTAATTATTTTATCATTGAATTCTAAGGGCATTCTATTTTTTACAAATCTTCTTATTGTCTTTTCATTTAAATAGTTGTTTATTATCAAATTCTTTTCAGGAGTTATAAAACCTATTTCTTTCCCAAAATTATCAATATTTTCATAACTGGTAATTCCTACCCTGTAATAACCTCTATTCTCAGTAATGCTACTTCTAATATTGAATCTTAAAAGTAAATCTTGTATCTGTTCAGCAAGTCTTTTGCTCTTAGTTTTATAACCAATTCTAATTGTTCTGTTTTTGACTGAAGCGTAGCCGTCTCCTTCAAATAATGTTGAGAGCATCAAAGCAACATCTTCTTTTCTTCCTTTCATCGCAAATTGAGGTATTTGTTTGCTTTCTGAGGTGCGCATTATTTCAGGCATGTTTTTCATAATAAATTCAACGAGTTCTCGTGAGGTATATCTATAACACCCTCTTTGTCCATTCTTGTCAATTTTTATCTGTTTATATGGAGTTAAATCGAATTCTAATTTCATAAGTTTTTCAAAATCATCCAATAATCTTTTATCAGAATTCGTAAAGTTTATTCCTATTAGTTTGTCTCTATTTTTCTCTCTTGAGCCTTCCGAGATAAAATAACCCAATATTTTAAATATTTCTTGTCCGTTTTTTTCCGGGACTTTTATATGCTGTTTAGCTCTTTTGTTTATTTCTATAGGTTCAAAAAATTGCTGTTTTCCTTCTATAGGGATGCTTAGGGGTATTGGGATTGCATCTCCAATTTTTATAGAATCTGCTCTTTTTGTTATTATTCTGCCATTTTCTGCTATAAACACGGGGTGTTCAGGTGTTACTTTTATTTCTCGCCCATGAGAAAATTTTACTTTAACGAACTTATCAAATGCTTTATGTTTGCTTATTCTATCTACCTTTGTCTTGCGTATTTTTTTAAAGTCGGTTGTTAATATCTCTATCCCATTATTTGGAAGGATAAGACAATCTTTTCCCTGAATTATTCTATCTTTGTTTTTTTCTAACATCTTTTCAACTAATTCTCCTATTTTTACTTCGCTTCCATCTGCTAATGTTATTAAAGTATCATAATGATAACATTGCTGCTCCATTGCTTCGTGCATCGCGCTTCTATCTTGTTCGTTCATCTTTTCAATTTCATCAATACAAACCATTCCTTTATTAGAAAGAACCATCGCTCCTGCTTCTAAACTCCAACCACGAAGAAATTCGTCCTTTACGACTGCAGCAGTTAATCCTGCAGCAGTGGCTGCTTTTCCTGAAACATATCTTCCTTTTGGTGCTATTAACGAGGTAAATTTGAGCATAACCGATTTTGCTACTCCCGGGTCTCCAACTAATAAAACGTGAATGTCTCCTCTTGTTTGCCCTCCGTCAGATTTTGTTTTCTTTACTCCTCCGAATAACTGCAAAAGAATAGATTCCTTTATTCTCTCAAAACCGTAAACGGATGGGGCAATACTTTGTCCTAACCTTGTGAATATCTTTGGGTCTGCAGCTAACTCTAATATTTGTTTTACATCTTCTTCATTAATGTTTAAATCTTCAAATGATTCTTCCATAGGTATGACATTGTTTGCTTCTATAGCTATATCATATCTTGTTGAAATTGAACCAGTTTTTAATGGGACTGGAACTTCTTTTAGAACTCCGAAGATTTTTACCTTGCTTCCCGGCGTTGTTCTTTCTTCCATTTTAGGGTCCACTAAATCTTCTTTCAAAAAGACATTTATTCTTCTTGGCTGTTCTCCGCCATCTAGGGAATCTGGAGATTCTTCTATGACTAATCTCTGAACGTCAACCATTTCTTTAGAGATTATTCTGAATGGGCCTTTCCATCCACAAGTGCATCTACTTGGCTCTCTAAATTTATTATCTATTTGTAAAACTGAAAGAATTGCTCCACAATTTGGGCATTCAAATTTTGCATTTACTACTTGTGGACGGACATCAGAAGCCTGTCTTACTATTCCTTCTATCCATAATAATTGGTCTAAGTGTCTTGCTCTTATTTGTCTTATCCTTACGAATGAGGTTTTTGGAAGTTCTTGAAGTCTTATTCTTGCGCTTTTATCTCCGACTAAATTGGACTCTATTAATGCAGTTTCTAAAATGGATATTGTTTCTTCTGGTTTTTCTATTAAGTTTTCAGATAATTGAGGGGAGAATTCTGCTAATTGAGGGAAATTCAATTGGATTATCTTATCTCCAGCTCTTATTGATTGTGCTAACTCTTTTTTTGTTGAATCAAAGAAGCCCTTTGCTTCTAATATCATTTCCTCTTGTTTCTTCTTTTTTTCCATATTTTATATATAAGTATTTGGTTTATATGGTTTATTGTTGTTGAAAGAGATTTTTGAAAGATGTAGGACTATTTTTGAGTAATACAATTAGGGCTTATTCAAAATCAATCTGGAATCTGAGAATGGCACCTACACCCTTTGTTAGATTGTAAAATTGAATTCCATCCTGGTTTTCATTTCCTATAATGACTACTTCTGTTCCAATTGATTCTGCCAAGGTTTCAAGCTCCTTTATCTGTTCTTTTGGAAGCTTGTCTGAAATTAAAAGTAATTCTACGGCTCCTCTTTCTAAAGCAATTTTTGTCTTTTCATATCCGTAAGTGGCTTTTTCTCTCTTTTTTCCTAAAGTATCGAAGAACTTTGTTAAGATATTCTTTTCCTTTATTAGCTCTTGATTTGCAATATCTTCCCAAGATTGTTCTACTAACAATTCTAGTCCGTGTTCGTCTGTATATCCTATGTCTTTGACTGCGATTACCTTTTCCTTTAGTTTTGTTACTAATTCTCCTTCATCTAAAAAGTCCTCTTTTGTTGGAATTGGTCCTCCTACTAGAATTCCCTTCAGTTTTGGCATGTCCCAGAATATTTCTTTCATTGCATCTGCGACCCTTCTGAAAAATTCCTTTGCTAATCCTTCCGTTACTCTATGGTATCTTTGGCTACTTTGTCCTCCTGCTCTGACTTTTCCAGGGACTCCCGAAGTTAGGGTTCTTATGACTTTAATCTGTTTTCCTTCTAACACTCCTATTGTCGCCCCCTGTCTGTCTATGACTAGAAGGCCGAAGACTTCTTCTACTTCTAGCATTTCTTTCAATGGTTCAATTACAAAAACTTTATCACATCTATAGATACGAACATTAAGTGGTTTTGGGGGTTCATACGCCCAGATTTGGATGTCTTGTCCGCCCTCTTTTTCCGAGACATTACCACAATAAAGAGCCAAACCGTTTTTTGGGGTTTGTTTGTACTCTTTCAATTTTCTTATTATCATTTCTAATGCGGTGACTACTGCGGTTCTAGTCTGCTTTGATTTGATGTTTTCTGCTGTTGATGCTTCTGCGGATAGTTGGTTTGAAACTTGAAATATGTTTGTTCCTGCCGGAATCAATACTGTAACTAATTCTGTGTGCATCCCTCTTATACTTCCAAGTAGTTGAACGAGTTCCTGCAGTTCTTGCTTTTGTTTTTGTTCTAATTCCATAAATATGATAGATGATGGGGGATTTTAAAGGTTAAGGTTACTAGTTTTTATAGAAGTTCTTTCTATGCCCGACTTTAAGTACAAGGATGATTAACTTATTGTTATCAATATCTAAATATGCACGGTAATCTCCTATTCTTAACTTAAATCCGGGTTCTCCGACAAGTTTTTCGACGAAATCCTCTGGGCGTATTTTTATTCTTTCTAATACTGTTCCTATTCTTTCTTGAATATCTTTTTCAAGTTTTAGAAATTGCCTTTTTGCTTTATCTGTGAATTCAATACTATACATTAAGATTTAATTCCCTCTTAATATCTTCCCACTTGTGTACTTTTCCCTCTTTATATTGTTGTCTCGCTTCGGCAATATCTTTTTTTGCTTCTTCAGACAGGGTCATTGTATCTTCCAATAAATCCCAAATTATATTTTCATAGCTTTCTTTTTCATGCATCTTTCTGATTTTTAGCTTTTCAAGTAATTCTCTGCTTATTTGAATAGTTGTTTCTGCCATATCCACTATATAACTTACTATGGTATTTAAATGTTCTGATTAATAGGGTTCTTTCCAGAAGTGGTTGAAGTATTTCATGAAACTGTCTTTAATTGATTTAAAAGGAAGACGCTCGGATGATAGAATAAAATTACATAGAGAAATAGCAAGACATGCTTATAGATAATCATAAATTGTGACAGGCAGACAAATCCTGTTTGAAATGGGATAAATCCTTTGGGATTTCAATTCCATCTATATGTTCCCTTAGGGAGATTGATTTATCCTTTTTGGCTTTCCAGACTAAACTGTTAAAGTCCATTATCTTATTTATTTGTTCTAATTTGGACTTTCCTAATTTAGATTTTGGAAACTCGCTGTTTAACAAGTCGAGTTTTAGCTCGTTCCCTATAATTGTGGTTATTTGAGGAGTAATTGGATAAATTAATGTTAGAAATCTCTCTAATAAATGGTATAATGTGTATTTGGCAGAGTCAGATTCCTCTTTTGAGAATTTATTTTCTTGGTTATATGCTCTGTTTTTTACTAATTCTAGATAATGTGATGCAAATATTTCCCAGATGAATTTTCTTAACTCTTGTGCAGGATGATAGAAGTTGTAAACATTGAAGGATTTGTCTGTTTGTTCCGTTAGGTTTTCTATGTAGTCTATGAACAATTGGTCTAAATTAGTTATTTTCTTAGGTTTTGTTGTTTTTTTGAATTGCATGATGAATCTTGAGACATTAAGGATTTTGTTTATTGTTTTTGTTTCTGCTTTTATCTTTTCCTTTGAACAATTCAAGTCTTGTTTTGATAAATCTCCTTCTGTTGCTGCCCACAATCTTAGTGCTTCCGCGCCATAGTCTCTTAGTAATTCTTGAGGGTTTATGGTATTTCCTAGAGATTTAGACATTTTTCTTCCTTTTTCATCTAGAATGTGTTGGTGAATCCAAGTTTCACTGAAACAGGGCTTTCCTGTTTCTAAATATCCTCTTAATAGAGTGTAATAAAGCCAAGTTCTGACTATTTCTTTTCCTTGAGGTCTTAGAGTTGCAGGGAATGCTTTTTTGAAGAATTCAGGGTTTGATTTATATTTTAATAAGTATAATTCAGAGATTGAAGAATCCATCCAAGTGTCAAAGACACGGGTTTCTCCTTCCCATTTTTCTTTTGGAAAGTCTTTTATTTTTCCTACATATTCTCCAGATTTGAAAACTTCTGAGTCTTTAGGAGGGGATTCCTTCCAAGGTTGATAATATTTTCCTGGGCTTGGGATTGCAATTAAATCTTTTGAGTGCCATAATGGGATTGGGGTTGCGTAAAA
>Ga0172370_10002882_pt1 | contig 24355 bp, 24 predicted proteins | sample LakKiv5m_FD_114538 | JGI IMG/M metagenome (GOLD analysis project Ga0172370, IMG submission 114538) | Freshwater microbial communities from Kabuno Bay, South-Kivu, Congo - kab_022012_11.5m | ecosystem: Environmental > Aquatic > Freshwater > Lake | place: Democratic Republic of the Congo...
AAGAACAATTATAATTTAAGTATACATATTTAAAAAATAAAAACAAAATTTTTTTATTTTATCTTAAAACTTCTATGCCCTTCTTTTGTATGAGAAATTAAGACCTTGTGATATTTTTTAGGCATAGATTTTATTATATTTTCTGGCCATTCAATAAAAACTAAATGTTTTGGATTAGCAATTATTTCTTCCCATCTAATATGAACTAACTCTTTTTCATTTTTTAAACGATAAGCATCTAAATGAAATAAAAATTTATGTTTCTCAGATTTAATTGGATATTTTTTCATAATTACAAATGTCGGGCTATTCACTCTCATTTTAATTCCTAAATTTTTTGCTACAGCTTGAGTAAAAGCTGTTTTCCCTGCCCCTAAATCACCAGAAAGTCCAACCACACAAGCATTTTTATTTTTTTTAGTTAAAAGATATTTTAAAAAATCTTTAGCAATTTCTTCTGTGTGTTTTATATTTTTTGAAATTTTTCGCATTTTTTGATTTTAGCACTCTTTAGTTTAAATTTAAAATAAGATATAATTTATAAATATGACAGATTTTGATGAAGAAAAACAAAATAAACAATTAGAAGATATACATAAATTAGAAGAAGAGCAATTGGTCGCAATATTAGCTCAATCAAAATATAACTTACCTTATATTGATCTTTCTCGTTTAGGGATAGATAACGAAGCATTAAGAGTTATTGATGAAAAAGATGCCCGTGAAATGAAAATAGGTCCTTTTAAACTTTCTGGAAAGAATATTCTTATAGCACTTCGCTCCCCTTCAGACGAATTAATTGCAAAAATAAAAGAGCAAGTAGAAAGAAAAAATTTAGTCCCTACTTTTTATATGGCATCCCTTGCTAGTTTAACTAAAGTTTGGGATAGATATAAAGAAATTTCTATGGCTGAAAGTTCAAAAGCTGGAGGATTAGATATTTCTGCAGAGATTCTACAAGATACTGCAAAAAACATAGAAAAAATGCAAGACATTGAAAAATTATTAAAAGAAGCTATGGAAGGAAAACAAATACATAAAATTTCTAGAATGCTTGAAATAATTCTTGCTGGTGCAATTTCAATTAAAGCCTCAGATATACACATAGAACCAGAAAAGGAACAATCGAGACTAAGACTTCGTTTAGATGGAGTTCTACAAGATGTAATGTTTTTTGATTCTGATATTTACCATTTATTAAATTCTAGAATAAAACTTTTATCTGAGATGAAACTAACTTCAAAAATCTCACAAGATGGACGTTTTAGTATTATGGAAGAAGGTGAAGAATTAAATATCCGTACTTCTCTCATCCCTGGAGCTTATGGTGAATCTATTGTTATGCGTATTTTAGATCCTAAATCTATCCAAGTAAATTTAGAAGATATCGGGATAGAGCCTTATCTCTTTTCTATAATTCAACAAGAAATATCTAAACCAAACGGATTAATATTAGTAACAGGACCAACAGGATCTGGAAAAACCACAACTTTATATGCTTTTTTAAGAAAAATATATTCTTCAGAAATAAAGATTATAACCATTGAAGATCCAATCGAATACCACCTAGACGGCATAACTCAAACTCAAACAGATTCTAAAAAAGGTTATACCTTCTTAGAAGGTTTACGCTCAGCTCTACGACAAGACCCAGATGTAGTAATGGTCGGAGAAATTCGAGATAATGAAACTGCAAAAATCGCTGTTGAATCAGCACTTACAGGACACTTGGTTTTCTCAACCCTCCACACAAATAACGCAGCTGGAGTTATCCCCCGCCTTATTGATCTTGATGTAAATCCAAAAATAATGGTATCAGCACTTTCTCTTTCAATTGCTCAACGTTTAGTTCGTAAACTTTGCCAAGTTTGTAAAAAAGAAAAAACTCTTACTAAACAAGAGTCTACGGTTATAAAAACAATAATGAATAGTATTAAAGAAGAAGGTAAAGACTTAAAAAATTATAATATTAATCCTGACGCTCCTTTTAAAATTTTCTCAGCAGTTGGTTGTGAAAAATGTAACATGACTGGTTTTAAGGGACGAATAGGAATCTTTGAAGCAATTAAAACAGACGAAGCTATTGAAAAAATAATGCCAGAAAATCCTAGTGAACGTGAAATTAAAAAAGTTGCAAAAACACAAGGAATACTTTCAATGCGCCAAGATGGAATAGTAAAAATTTTAAATGGAATTACTTCAATAGAAGAAGTACAAAGTGTTGTTGATCTAAACGAAGAGTAAAAAATTAGAAATTAAAAAAGCATTAATCTCCAAACAATCCTTTTAGGGCTCTGCCCCAAAAGTAATAAATTCTTGAAGGATAGCACCAGCGAACTAATAAAAGTGCCAGAACGTCCTACGCAAATCTATATAACCGATGGCTGATTGCTTAGAGATTAATGCTCTCTAAAGTAAAAAGGTCTTAAACCTCTTATATATTAAGTATACTATATTCCAAACGAATCAAATGGTATAATGTGGATATTATGTTAATAATGTACTTAGTGTAATCTAGCATATAATAAAACCAATGTCAAGTGATAAAAACAAAAAAATAAATAAAAATACTCAAAAAAAAGAATTAAATTCTAATGAATCTTTCTTAGATCAAGCCCTACGCCCTACTCATTGGGATGAGTATATTGGTCAAAAACACATAAAAGACAATGTAAAAATACTATTAAAAGCAGCGGAGGAACGTAAACATATCCCTGAACATATTTTATTTTATGGTCCTCCAGGATTAGGAAAAACCACATTGGCTCATCTTATTGCCAGTGAAACTGGCAAGCAAATGAAGATAACTTCTGGCCCAGCAATAGAAAAAGTTGGGGATTTAGCCTCAATTCTTACCAACCTGTCTCCGGGAGATATTATTTTTATAGACGAAATTCACAGACTTAATAAAATGGTTGAAGAAATTCTTTACCCTGCCATGGAGTCTGGTGTTTTAGATATAATTATTGGAAAAGGTCCTTCTGCTCGCACTATTCAACTTGATCTCCCTCCTTTCACTCTAATCGCAGCCACAACTCGTGTCGCACTTGTTTCTTCTCCCCTACGTTCACGCTTCTCTGGTGGAGTTTTTAGATTAGAATTTTATTCAAATGAAGAAATTGCACAGATAATAAAAAGATCTAGTAAATTACTTGAGATAGAACTAGAAGAACAAGCTTTGTGTGAAATAGCAAAAAGAAGTAGATTCACACCAAGAACAGCAAATTACTTTTTAAAAAGATGTCGTGATTATGCACAAGTAAATAAAAAACAATTAGATAAAGAAACAGTAAAAGGAGCACTTAATATGCTTTCAATAGATGAAATAGGTTTGAATTCTTCTGATAGAAAATTTTTAGAAATATTAATTGAAAAATTTAAAGGTGGACCTGTCGGATTAAAAACAATGGCTGCTGCTCTCTCAGAAGAAGAAGCAACAATAGAAGAAGTAATTGAACCATATTTAATCCAACTTGGACTTCTTGATCGTACTCCTAAAGGAAGAATAGCTACAAAAAAAACATATGATCATTTGGGTTTTGATTTCCCAGAAAATTTACAAAATAAATTAATTTAAAATGTCAGGACATAATAAATGGGCGCAAATAAAACACAAAAAGGCAATTACTGATTCAAAAAAGAGCAAGATTTTTTCTAAGCTTGTACGCTTTATTGCAGTTGAAGCAAAATTATCAGGAGGAAAAGATTCTCCTGGCCTTCGAGCTTCCATAGAAAAAGCAAAGAAAGTAAATATGCCAAAAGATATTATTGAAAAAGCTATTAAAAAAGCTTCTGAATCTAGTGCACAAATGGACGCAATTACTTATGAAACCTACGGTCCTGGAGGAGTTGGAATTATTATAGAAACATTAACTGATAGCAAAAATAGAACAGCACAAGACATAAAACACATATTAACTAAAAACGGTTTTGTTTTAGGTGGAATAGGATCTGTTGCCTGGTCTTTTTCAAAAGAAAAAACCCCGGAAGGAATTATTTGGAAACCGAACATACTTACTTCTGTCTCCGATGAAGATTTGGAACTTTTAGACAAACTAGTAGATGAATTAGAAGAAAACGATGATGTTCAAGATGTGTATACTAATGCAGAATAAGAATAAGTTATAAAGTAGAAAGTTATAAAGTTTATAAAGTAAATATTAAAATAAAAAATGCGTATTTTAGGAATTGATCCAGGGTTTGAAAGACTTGGGGTTGCGATATTAGAAAAAAATAAAGGCGATAAAAAAGAAAAGGTTCTTTTTTCGGAATGTTTTCACACATCTCCAAAATTAGAATTCTCGAAAAGGCTTAAATTAATCGGGGAAGAAGTCAAAAATATAATTAAAAAATACAAACCTGAAGTTTTATCTATTGAAACTTTATTCTTAACAACAAACCATAAAACTGTTATGCACGTAGCAGAAGCCAGGGGTGTAGTTGTTTATGAAGCAATACAAGCAAATTTAAAAATTTTTGAAGCTTCTCCACCACAAATTAAAATAGCTACAACTGGTTATGGAAAAGCAGATAAAAATCAAATAATTAAAATGGTGAAAATATTGGTTGATATAGATAATTCTAAAAAATCTGATGATGAATTAGATGCGATAGCTATAGCATTAACAGCATTTGCATATATAAAATAAAAATAATGATGAGTTATCCACATATTTTATTGCCAAGTACTCTGTATTTTGGTACAAAATAGAAAATTAAAAAATAATTTTTTATTAATAGGTCGTTTTTAAAAATTAAAAAATAAAAATATATAATATGGAAGATGATGAGTTGATAGAAGAAAGAAGTTTTAAAGCAAGTGACCTTGATGATGAAACTTTCAACGATGATATCGATGAACCATTAGAACCCTTAGAAGGTGATACTGATTTTGAAGACGATGATGAAGATCCAGACAGTTACTTTCACTAATATTTTTAAAAAATCACCCAATGGGTGGTTTTTTAATTTGTTATAATCTTTAAAAATCTCTTCTTCCCTATTTTAAGAGTTAAATTTTCTATTATTTTAAAATTTGGATCAGTTATATTTTTATTTTCAATAAGATTATGAACAGCATTCCCTTCTACTAACCTTCTCCATTCTCCTTTTGAAGAAAAAATCTTTTTATTAATCAATATCTCCACTAAAATATCTCCCATATTACATTTTATTTCCTCCATTTCCTCTGGAATTTCTTTTTTAGAAAAAACATTTTCCCAATTTTCTTTTGCTTCTTTTGCTTTTTTCTCTCCGTGATAAATTTTAACTATTTCATAAGCAAGCTCCATTTTTAAATCACGAGGATTAACATTACTATTTTTCAAATCTGTTTTTATTTTTTCTATCTCAGATAATTCAATATATGTACAATCTATAAATAATTGAGGAATATTTTCATCTGCTTGAGCCATTAATTTTCCATACATATCACTAGGAGTTTCATCTAAAAACACCCCTGTACCGAGACTTTTCGACATCATTTTTTCTTTTGTAATTGGATTTTCTAAAAGAGTTGTTATAAAAACAAACTTCTCTTTATTTTTTATTCTTCTTAATAAAGTTCTCCCCATTAAAGCATTAAACTTTTGATCATTACCGCAAAGTTCCATATCTACATCCATAGCAACAGAATCATATCCTTGCATTAAGGGATAAAAAAACTCATGCAAATAAATTGATTTATTTTCTTTCATTCTTTTACTAAACATATCTCTTTCTAACATTTGCTGAACGGTAAAATTAGCAGAAAGATTAATAACATCTTCAAAAGATAATTTTGACAACCAGTCATGATTATATAAAACCTTAACCGGATTTTTTGAATCTTTTAAACCAACAATTGGTTGAATTTGTTTTAACCAAGTTTTAACATTATTTTTAACATCTTTTCTAGTTAATTGTTTTCTAACTGAACTTTTATCTGTTGGATCACCAACCCTAGCTGTAAAATCACCAATTAAAAAAATAGCTTCATGCCCAAGTTTTCGTAAACGTTCTAAAACCATATAATTAGTAGCATGACCTATATGCAAAGAAGTTCCTGTTGGGTCTGTTCCAATATAAAATCGTATTTTCTTTCCAGACATTAAAACTTTTTTAAATTCTTCCTTAGAAGGTAATATTTCTGCCACACTTCTATTTATTATTTCATCTATTTGTTTTTCATCTGTTATAACTTTCATCCCGTTTAGAAGCAGGTCGCGGTCTATTTAAAAAATAAACTATTCCTGCAAATTGTTTAATATAATAAAATTCTTATCATCCCGATAAACAACTGCGACCGCGGCTTCTAACGGGATTCATAATCTGGATTATAACACATTTTCTGCTATGATTATAATTACATGGAAAAAATATATAAACACAAAAATTTTACGAAAAACTTAATGCTTTTAAGCGCAGGAGCCTTTATTTTTATAGTTGGAATTGGAATAATTTGGATTTCTTCTTTTAAGATTCCTGATTTTCGTTCTTTTGAAGATAGAAAATTAATTAATTCTACAAAAATATACGACCGTACTGGAGAAATCCTTCTTTATGACATACATCAAGATGTAAAAAGGACAAATATTCCATTTGACCAAATGAGTTCAAATATTAAAAATGCGACTGTAGCTGTCGAAGATTCTGAATTTTACAACCATAAAGGAATAAGAATTACCTCTATTTTACGTGCAACAATTTGGGCAAAATTAACTGGTAAAAAAGTTACTGGCGCCTCAACTATTACTCAACAATTAGTAAAAAATACTTTACTTAATTCTCAACAAACAATAGGAAGAAAAATAAAAGAATGGGTATTGGCAATAAAAATTGACCAATCGATGCCAAAAGAAAAAATTTTAGAATACTATTTGAATGAAGCTCCTTACGGTGGAAGTGTTTATGGAATAGAAGAGGCCACTAAAACATATTTTGCAAAAAACGCTCAAGATTTAACTCTTGCAGAAGCTGCTTATTTAGCTGCAATACCTCAATCACCAACAACACTTTCTCCTTATGGTAAAAACAAAACAAAATTAGATGAAAGAAAAAACTTTGTTCTTTTTAGAATGAAAGAAGTAGGTTTTATAACAGAAGAAGATTATAACAAAGCAAAAAGTGAAGTAATTACTTTCCAACCACAAGCGACAGGTGGAATAAAAGCCCCTCATTTTGTTTTCTTTATTAAAAATTACTTAGAACAAAAATATGGAGAAAGTGTAGTTGAACAAGGTGGATTAAAAGTTATAACAACAATTGATTATAATCTACAAGAAAAAGGAGAACAAATAGTTAAAGAAGAAGCATTAAAAAACGAAAAAGATTGGAATGGAGAAAATGCTGGTCTTGTAGCTATTGATCCTAAAACCGGCCAAATTTTAACAATGGTTGGTTCACGAGATTATTTTGATAAAAACATTGATGGTAACTATAACATAGCTACTGCACACAGACAGCCAGGATCATCTTTTAAGCCTTTTATTTACGCTACAGCCTTCAATAAAGGCTTTACTCCAAACTCAGTACTATTTGACCTGCCAACTGAATTTTCTACAACCTGTGACGCATATGGAAAGCCTCTTCCTGGACATAGTAAAAGTAATTGTTATAAACCAGACAATTATGATGGTAAATTTCGTGGACCAATGAGTCTTAGAAATGCACTAGGCCAATCAATAAACATTCCAGCTGTAAAACTTTTTTATCTTGCTGGCCTTTCTGATTCTTTAAAAACAGCAGAAGATATGGGAATAAGTACACTAACAGATATCGGAAGATATGGACTTACTCTTGTGATTGGAGGTGGTGAAGTCACATTACTTGATATGACTTCAGCATATAGTGTTTTTGCAAATAATGGGATAAGAAATCCTTATACTGGAATTATAAAAATTGAAGATATGAATGGAAAAGTTCTAGAAGAATTTAATCAAAAATCAAAAGAAGTTTTATCTAAAAATGTTGCTCTAACTATTTCTGACGTTTTATCTGATAATGTTGCTCGTACTCCAACATTCGGAGCAAATTCTGTATTAAACATTCCAGGAAAAAACGTAGCAGTAAAAACAGGAACTACAAATAGTAATAAAGATGCTTGGACTATTGGATACACACCTTCTGTTGCAGTAGGAGTATGGGCAGGAAACAATGATAATACTCCAATGAAAAAAGGAGGTTCAGCAGTAGCTGGACCTATTTGGAATAAATTTATAAACGAAGCTCTAAAAATATTACCTGATGAAAAGTTTGAAAAACCAATAATTGAAAATGACCCAACTAAACTAAAACCAGTATTACGTGGTTTTTGGCAGGGAAATGAACAATATTTAATAGATAAAATTTCTGGAAAACTAGCGACAATACTTACTCCAAAAGAAACAATACAAGAAAAAGTTATAACAAATGTCCACACTATTTTATATTGGGTAGATAAAAATAATATTTTAGGATTACCTCCAACAAACCCACAAAATGATTCACAATTTGATCATTGGGAAATTCCTATACAAAACTGGTGGAAAAAAAATATAGAAAAATACCCAATAACAACAATGGCTCAAATTCCACAAGGAACTGACGATATTCACACAGAAATAAATAAATTAAATGTTTTAATTGTTGAACCAAACACAACAACAAACTATCTTCCAGATCAAAAAATTCAACTTAATATTTCAAGCATAGGACGATACCCTATCCAAAAAATAGATATATTTGTAAATAATGTGTATTTAGGAACATCTAACTCTCCTTTTAATTTCTCTTTTATCCCCTCTGATTTAGATAATTTAAAAAGTGAGAATGAAATAAAAATAATATCTTATGATGCTGTATACAACAGAGGAGAATCTACTTCTGTCTTTAAAATACAAGAATAATTATATTATATGCTGGGGGAATTTTTTTCCTAAAACTTCTTCTAATTTAGAAAAAATTTTATCTTTTTTAAAAAGAATTTCATTTTTATAGATTGGTTTTATATTTAAATAAACTATTCCATTTTTTATTTTTATATCTTCTTTTTTAATCTGAAAATTAATGACCTCAGATATTATGTTTCGAATAGACTCTTTTTTAATCTCTTCCGAGAGGAGAATATTTTGAAATCGTAAAAGTAAATCTTTTATTTCTATCATATTACCTATTCATTGGCATTATAAGATAAGTAAAAGAAGTATCAGACACAGGAGACACTATAATTGGACGAGATGCTTCATTTAATTTTATTGAAATACTGTCTGTAGTAATAGACTGAAAACAATCTAAAAAATATTTATAATTAAAACCAAGCTCTATATCTACCCCAGTAATAGCAGCATCTAATTGCGTTTTATTTTCTCCAATATCATTATTAGAAGAAGAAAGTTCAAAAATTTTTTCTTTTGGTAAAATTCTTAAATTAACTTGATTAAATTTATCTGAAAAGATATTAGAAATTTTTAAAGCATTTAATAAATCTTGTTTTAAAACAACAACCTCTGTTTTGTGTTCTTTGGGAATTATTTGGCGATAATCTGGAAATATTCCATCAATAATACGCGAAGTTAAATATATATTTTCTGAAGAAAATGATATTTGATTTTTATTAAAACAAATTTTTATATCACCAGAAAATTCACTAAAAACTCTTAATATTTCAGGTATATTTTTAAAGGGAATTAATATTCCTAATATTTCATCTATTCCTTTTATTTTAATTTTCTTTTCAGCTAATCTAAAAGAGTCCGTCGAAACAAAAACTAAATTATCTTCATTTGAGTACATAAAAACACTTGAAATTTCAGGTTTAATATCAGAAACAGATGAACTATAATAAACTGACTTAATTCCATTAATTAATTTTTCAGATTCTATTTCAAAAGATTTTCCAGAAACTGTTGGTATTGTTGGAAAATCATCATAAGCTTGTCCTTTTAGTTTTATTTGGCTCTTTTTTGTTTTAATTAATAAATTTCCATCTTCTCCTGATAAAAATATATTTTCATTTTGAAAAATATTAGAAAAAACACCAACTAAAACAGAACCTGAAATCGCCACCATTCCCTCTTTTTCAACCTTAGCAGGAATTTCAATTTCAACACCAAGACTTAAATTAGTAGCTCTAAGTTTTAAAGATTTTCCAGACGCAATAAAAAGAATTGATCCTAAAACAGGTAAAGTTAAATTTTTACCGGTAATTTTTTCTACTTGATTAATTGCATTTTTTATTTTATCAACTCTACATTCTAGTTTCATATGTTTATATTTTATATATTTAATCTATTAATATTATTAGTCCTGTTTATAAGTGGATAAGTTTATTTTATTTATATTTATATAGTTATTTTTAATAATATATTTTTTATTTTTATATAATAATTTTTATTTAAATAATTTAACTTTTTTATTTTATTAATTTCTGTTATTTTTAATATTTTTTATTAACACTTTTTATTTTATTTATTATTTCTTTTTCAACTACTTATCAACAACTATTTAAACATAACTCTTATTTGTTCTAATTCTTGTAATAATTGTGGATCGTTTTTTAAATCAGTTTTTATTTTTAAATATGAATGTATTACTGTTGTGTGATCCTTCCCTCCAAGTTTTTGTCCTATTAATGGATAAGATACATTAAAATCTTCTCTTAATAAATACATAACAACTTGTCTAGCTTTAACTATTTCTTTTCTTCTTGTTTTTTCATAAATAGAAGATTCTTCAATTCCATAATGGTCACTAACTATTTTAACAATATCTTTTATAGCTACATTTTTCTTTGGCTTTATATTGTTTTTTAGTAAATTTTTTATTTCAGAGATAGAAAGAGGTTTATTTTTTAAACGATATTGGCAAATAATAGCATTTAAACTTCCCTCTAACTCACGAATATTACCTTGTATTACTGAGGCTACATATTCAATCACTTCTTTATCAAGCTCTATGTTTAATTCTTGTAATTTTACTTTTAAAATAGCAAGACGAGACTCATATTCTGGCTCAGAAACGTCTACAATCATCCCAGCAGCGAATCTAGACTTTAAACGATCTGCTAGTTCAGGAATATAATTTGGATGCTTGTCGGATGAAAATATTATTTGTTTATTGTTTTCATGGAAAGTGTTGAATGTATGAAAGAGTTCTTCTTGAATTTTTTCCATTTTACCAATAAATTGAATATCATCTATAATTAAAAGATCATATTTACGATATTTTTCTTTAAATGAATTTGCTTTGTTACCTTGGAGAGAGTTGATAAAATCAGTAGCAAATTTTTCTAATGTCATATAATGAACTTTTTTATTTGGGTATTTTTCTTTTATTGTATTACCAATAGCTTGAATTAAGTGAGTTTTTCCTAATCCTGTTCCTCCATAAACAAAAAATGGATTATATTTAGTTCCTGGACTTTCTATTATTGCTTGAGAAGCAGCATAAGCTAATTCATTAAATCCTCCAACAATAAAAGAATTAAAATGATATCTTGGATTTAAATTGTCTTCTGGATTTATATAAAGATCTTTTAATGGTAATTCTTTGTTTATATAAGATTCATTAGGTTTAGGTAATTCTTGTTTAATAGCTTCTGTTTTTGTTATTACATATTCTACCCCACGCATATTTTCATAAGCGTCTGCTATAGTTTTAGTTATTAATTTATGGTATTTATTTTTAAGCCAATCACGAACAAATTCATTAGGTACACCAATAAATACAATTCCACTATCTTCTTTTAAAATACATGTGTTTTTAAACCATGTACTAAAATTTGCTTTTGAGAGACCCGTTTCAATCTCAACTAAACAATTTTTCCAAAGTTGTTTTGTGTCCATCCCGTTAGAAATAGGAAATCTTTAGATTTCCGTATTTGGTTTAATTTTTAATAATTTCAACATAATACTGTGATTTAATTATTTTATGGAAAATATAATAACTGAATGATTTCTAACGGGATCCATTGGTTAATATTATACTATTCTAATAGATGATTTAAATTTTAAAAACTTATTAACTATGTTTATAATCTGTTAATAACTTTTTAGACCATATAAATTATCTTTTTTAAAATATATTGATTTATTACTTATAATATTATAAACTCTAACTATGTCACAAACATATCAACCAAACAAAAGAAAAAGAGTAAAAGCACATGGATTTTTAGTTAGATCTAAAACAAAAAATGGCCAAAATGTTCTTATTCGAAGACGTAGAAAAGGGCGAGCTAAACTTACTGTTTAATTAAATGCTTCCTAAAAAAAATAGAGCCAATAAAAAGGCAATAGATCAAATCTTTAAAGGAGGTAAGTTTTTTAATTCTAATAACTTAACATTAAAGTTTTTTATTGATAAAACAAATAAAAACAAGCAAATTTCTTTTATTGTTCCAAAAACCATTTCTAAAAAAGCAGTTATTCGTAATTTATTAAGACGAAGAGGTTATGCTGTTTTAGTAAAGTATCTCAAAGACTTCCCTTCTGGAATTGTGGGCGCCTTTGTTTTTAATAAAAAAAGCCTTGATATTTTTGGAAATAAAAAAAACAAAACTTATAATCCAATTTTAAATCTTGAAAATGAAATTAAAATCATTCTTAGTAAAATTAATTAGTTTATATCAACGTTTTTTAAGTCCATTAAAAAGACCAAGTTGTGTTTTTTATCCAACTTGCTCAGAATATTCAAAACAAGCAATAGAAAAATATGGAGTTTTTAAAGGTTTTAAGCTTTCTTTTTTTCGTATTATACGTTGTCATCCTTGGCAAAAAAATCATATTGATCCTTTAAAATAAAAATTTATTTATAAAATTTGGATTTTTAATCATTTTCGTATAGAATAAGAAAATGTTACATCAAATTTGGGATATTGCTTTATATAAACCACTCGTTAACGCTTTAGCATTTTTAGTATCAATTATTCCAGGTGGGGATATTGGTATTGCTGTTATAATCCTTACTTTATTAGTTAAAACAGTCTTATTTCCATTCTCTCAACGTTCTATTGAAAGTCAGGCTAAAATGAATTTATTGTCTCCAGAACTAAAAAAAATAAAAGCGAGTGGTGCAAGTAAAGAAGAACAAGCAAAACTCACTATGGAGCTTTACAAGAAACATAAAACTAATCCTTTTTCTGGTTGTCTTTTGGTTTTATTACAAATTCCTATAATTTTTGCCTTATATTATGTTTTTTATAAGGGTATAAATTTTGATAGTAGTATTATTTATTCTTTTATTAATGCTCCAGTTGATATAAATATGAATTTCCTTGGTATTATCGATCTTGGGCAAAAAAGTTTGTTTTTAGCAATATTAGCTGGAGTTTCTCAGTTTTTTCAAGCTCATTATATGCCAAAACCAGCACAACCTACTGGGAAAAATGGATCTTTTGCAGAAAGTTTTAGTAAAAGCATGAATATGCAAATGAAATACCTTTTTCCTTTCATTGTCGCTTTCATCGCATATAGTATTTCAGGGGCTATTGCATTATATTGGATTACAAGTAATATATTTGCTATAGGTCAACAGATTTATATAAAGAAAAAGAAGCTTAGTGTTGTAGTACATGATTAAAACTTAAGAATATATATGGATAAACAACAGATACAAAATTTAATAAAGGAGTTAATAGAAAAAACAACAGTAAATGTTAAGGAAATTAATGTTACCGAAAATGAAGGGAATATGACTTGGTTTTCTGTTGAAGTCTCTGATCCATATTTTTTTATTAGTCGTGGAGGTGAAGGTCTTTTAGCTTTGAATCATATTGTTAAAAGAATAATTGAATCAAAAATGTCTGTTACAGAAAATTCCTTACCTGTATCTATATTGATAGATGTTAATGGTTTTCAAAAAAAGAGAATTGAAAATATTCATGCAATAGCTCATATGATGGCAGAACGTGCTAGATATTTTAAGTCAAATATAGAAATTGATCCTATGTCTTCTTTTGAAAGAAGAGTTGTTCATGAATTTTTAGCTAATGAAACAGATTTAAAAACTGAATCAACTGGCGAAGGTCCTTCTCGTAGAGTTGTTATTAAATATATAGGAACAATCTAGTAGAAAGTAATCAAGTAAAAAGAGCTAATTTGTTTAGTGTTTTTTATTTTATATTTCTTACTTTAAGAACTTTATAACTTTTTACTTTATAATTACTTCAGGTCTAATTTCCAAAGATAAGAATCTTTTTTGTTTACAAAAAATAGATAATTTTCTCCTTCATCTATTGCAAGCTTTATTCCATCAATATCTTCTTCCCCATTAGCTGATATTAAGTCTGAAACCAATAATGTTCTTCCGTCTCTAATGTTTATTTTCCAAATTTCATCTGAAAAAGAAGTTTCTCCCATATACCATGAATCAGGATATTCTTTTTGTTCTATAAATTTAGGTACTGCGCAATAAACTGCATCACTTGTTTTATTCCAAACACATTTTTCAGATAATGTTTTTATTCCAAGAATTGTTGTTTCTCTGGTATTTACATTATAAATTCCAAGAGAAAGATTATTATTACTATATAAAACAAAATTTCCATCAGGGCTCATTTTTGTTGTAAGTCCATTTATTCCACCTAAAATTTTATTAAAATCTCCATTTTGTCCAGTTGAAGTGTTTTTTTTGTTAGTATTTATGGCATACATATAACCAACAACATTTGCAGATGGTTTACTTGTAAGAGTGATCAAATTGTTATTTGGCCAAAAAGATGCCCATTCTGTAAAAGATGAATCAAATACTTGAGATTTTTTATTAGCGAGCGGATCTAGTGTTACACCAATAGCGGTGTTTCCTGTATTAAATAAATAAAATAATTTAGAATTATCTGGGGAAATACTTACATCAGTAACATTTTCTGGTAAAAATGTGCCAGTTAATTCATTCCCTCCTATTGTGTCTGCTCCTAAAAATTCTTTAGGCAAATTACCCAAGAAACTTTCTATTGTTTTTTCCTCTGATTTTAAATATCTCATTACTACAGTTTCACCATTGTTTGCAAAAAAAGCTTCACGCACTTCTGGTATTATTGTTTCAGAGAATTTACGTTCGTCTATTTTGTCAGCAAAAGTTTGATATATGTTTCCTGATACTGCATCCACATATCTAACAGCAGGAATAAGTTCTGTTGGGGGAGCTATTGGTTTTTTAGACTTGGCGGCTAAACCGCCAAGTGGTGTTTCTGTGGTTGTTTGTGATGAGTTTGTTGAATCTGGAATTATTACTGGCACTTCCTTAAATCTTTCTTTCATAAATAATCCATATCCTGCTATTGGTATACTTGAAATTTTAACTAAAGAGCTAGGAAGTATAAATTCTGGTTCTGTTTCAAAATTTGAAATATCAGCTGGTGGAGTAGTGTTTGTTGGACCAGTCGGTGTTTTAATGAATGGGAATATTTGAGAAATAAAATTTGTTCCTTGAGTTTCCCCTGTTGGGCTCACTGTTGTCGTTTTAGAAAAATACAAAAGACTAAAAGTAATAATTACTATTGTTATTAAAGCTATTATTAAAAGTTTTAAATTTCTTTTTGACATAAATTTAATTATGGGCCAACATGCCAATGATTAGGTTCTTTTAAGTATGATATTCCGTCAATTTTATATCTGGTCCAATCTTTAAGTGTTTTCCCATTTGTTATATATTTATTTAATGTACCAGTTGGATTAAGGTCTATAGTTGAACTACTTGGTCGGTGTGATGTATTTTGGTTTGTATAACCATGAAGCCAACACTCTGTTCCACCAGTTATAGTAAGAGGTTTGCAATTAGGACATTTACTAAGAATAGTAGTTAAATAACCAGTATTTAACCCAAAAGTACTTGTGCAGTTTTTTTCTCCAACTTTTTGGCACTCTTTATTGTAAACAGAAGAACCTGCAGGCAATATTGCTTTTGCTCCAGCAATTGTTGCCCAATCTGTCCCATCTTGGTATCCACCATTTGCTCCAGCTGTATTTGTACAAAATTTTCCATCTTTTGCTGTTTGAGGTAAGTCATTTCCTTTATCTACAATTGTTACTTCTCCTACATTACTTAAACTTACATCAAGAAGATCTGGGTTTAGGGTATTTAAAATAGCATAAGATCCTAATGCTAAAATAAGTCCAAGTATTGCGTTTAAGATTCTATCTTTTCCAGCTTGTTTACTTGAAACAAGCTCACTTGTCATATATTCTATACCTCCCATTACTATCATTATCATTGAAAGAACTGCGACAATACCTATGATTATCTGAATTATCATGTTCAAATATTTTGCGAAACCACCACTTGCAGGGTCAGTTTTTACACAAATTGTTCTATCGTTTACATCTTTAGCGCAATTTTCTTCTCCCACGCCAGGCAATGGAGCTAACGGATAATAATCTAATTTTGTTTTTTCATTACTGATCCCTGTTGTGGTTATGGTGGTTGTTTGAGTTGGATCTTTTGTTGTAAAACTTTTTATATCACCACAAGTTTCACCATATGTATTTTCAGCACATGCTTTAAAGTAATATGTTGTCCCCCTTGTAAGAGCTGTTATTTCTCTTTGAAATTTTCCATCAGTAGATTGTGTTTCTTTTATTGTTATATTATTAAGGTTTGATTCATTGGTTCCATATTTAAATCCAACCTTAGCTGACATATTAGAATTTGTAATATTTCCTGAAAGAGTTGCCGCTATTGGGTATATATTTGTTGCTTCGTTGGTAATTACTGTTTGTGGAGCTTCTCCTGAGCTACTTCCAGCGCCAGTTACTAAAGTTTTAAAATCCCAACTTGCTTCTATTGTTTGCGCATTGGGTGGTCCCAAAGAAGACATGTTTGTTATTAGTATTTTATAGTTAGTATTTGCTTGTAATCCTGTGATTTTTTTTGTAAAAGAAAATAAAGGAGCACCACTTATTGTAATAGTAGATTTTGTTTTTTGTAGTGTGCTATAACTTATTCCTTGTGTTTTTGCATAATAAAAATATAAAGTTGGGATAGTTGATCCAGGAGTAACAACTACATTTCCATTAAAAGTAATTGAGTTTGAAGTTATCGTTTTACTTGTATTTTGTATTGCTATTTCAGCATGGGAAGTGTAAGGAATAAATAAACTAATTAAAAATAGTATTAAAAAAGAAAAACTTATTATTTTTTTTACTATATTTAATTTCATTATCTTTTTACTTTCTATTTTATAACTTTAAAAACTAACTTGGATTTCTTTTTCTGCTGTTAAAAACATCTTTTTAAGATTATTAATTGAAACTTTTATTTTTGATTGTCCTGTTTGCCCTTTTTCTGGCGCTATTCCTAATTCATTTTTAGGGCTAGGTGTGTTTATCTGTGATCCCCCGAGAGACCAGTTGAATTCTAAATCAGAAGAATTTAAATTTTTAGGAGAAAAGAAATAAGGTTCAACAACAAAAACTTCACCATTAGGGTTTATATTAAAATTATCTGTTATTGCTTTCTCATATTTAGTTCCAAACATTAAATCTTTTTGATAAAAAACTATTTTTGGGTTTACTGGAGTTATTAATATTTTTCCTTGTCCTGTGTTTTTTCCGCTTAAGTTTGATGTTGTTACTTCTACTTCGTTATTTTTATCTAAAAAACTATTTTTAAAAATATAATAATTTTTTTTATAACCAGAAGAATCTTGTTTGTTTGTACCATCTAATTTCCAATTATAAGTAAGACCTGCGCTATTTGTTGTATCAGTTAAAGCTACTATTTTGATTGTTCCCTCAGGGGAATTAAGAGCTTTTCCTTTATAAAAGGGTGGTACATATGAATCAGGAGCTTCCCAAAGCATATCTATATCGCTTGGGGTTATTATTATTCTTTTAGTAATAAAAGACCCATCAGAAGTTTGAATTTCTACTTCAAGGACAGTTTGAAGCCCTGTACTGGCAGTTGTAAAAGAAAAAGTTTTTTTACCGACAGCTTCTATTGATATTTGACCGTTTAATTTCCAAGCAATTTTTGATTTATTTAAATCAGTTGAAAAGGTTGAAATAGAAGCCGTCACATTTTGGTTTGCTTTAGGATATTTTGGGTTTAAACTAAGAGTTACGTCTGCATTTTGGACTTGCGCATACACAGAAAAAGCAAAAAATATATAAACAAAAGTAGAAAATAAAATTGTAATTTTAACCTTTTTTTGCATTTTTTTACTTTATAAACTTGATTACTTTATAACTTTCCACTTAATGATTATATCACACATTATTACCTTTTTGCTTCCTCTAATTCTTGTTTTTCTTTTTTAATTGAAAGAATTTGAGAAGGGTCAGATGTTATTATTTGGTCTTCTGTATAGGAAGATATCACTTTTATGGCTACATGTTTTAATCCTGCGAAGAATATTCCCTCTCCTACTCCTGATTCTAATAGTAAATATTTTTCTTCGTCTGTAAGATTGAATGTTTTTTGCAATACATCTATTGTAGATGGTGACTGTTTAAGAAGCATTTGGATTGATGAGTTTGTAACAATAGGTACTCCATAAGGAGATTTCATGAAGTCAGCAGCGTCTTGAGTTATAGTCATTAATCCTAAATAGTATTTTCTTCCTCTTTTTGCAATTGAATATAAGAAAGAGGCAGTATCTTCTGATTTCATCATCCACCAAGCTTCATCGACTACCAAGAGTCTCTTTTTTAGGTTTTTACGTACAGCATTCCATATATAATGGGTAACTATATACATTGCTATTGGTTTTAATTCGTCTTCCATATCACGCACAGAAAATACTATGAATTTTTTATTTATATCTACGTTTGAAGGTTTGTTTAAGAAAGTTGACCAAGATCCACGAGTATATTTTATGAGTCTTTGAACCACAGATTCACTTCCGTCCATTCCAGAAAGAACCATTTCAAAATCTGAAAGAAGTGGAGGTTCTATATTTGAAAAATCTGAATCTGGGGTGATATCTTTTATAGCATAAGTTTCTGAAATAGCACGATCAACCATAGAATCTTCTTCTGGAGTAAGCCCTCCAAGCATTAATCTAAAAAGACCTACTAAATTTATAATATTTGAACGAAGCACGTCTTCTGCTGTTTCATCTTCGCGTGGGATAGGTAGGTCAAAAGGATTAATGTGGTGATCAGACGATAAAGAAATATTAAAATATCTTCCTCCGACTGCTTCTGCTAAATATTCGTATTCCCTTTCAGGGTCTATAACAATAACATCAATATCAAACATTAAAGATCTTAAAATTTCTAATTTAGTAGCATAAGATTTACCTGACCCAGACTTAGCAAAAGTTACCGAATTGTAGTTTTCTAATGAAAATCTATCAAAAATAACAAGAGAAGAATTGTGTCTATTTACTCCATAAAGGATTCCTTTGTCTGAAGTTAAGTCGAAAGAAATAAATGGGAAAATACTTGAAAGTGGTTCAGAATTTAATTTTTGGTGAATTCCTAAAATATCGTTACCTATAGGTATAACACTTTTAAAACCATCTTCTTGTTGAAATAATGCTGGTTTTATATATATTAATTTTGATTCAAGGATTGATTTGATTTCACTTTCTATTTTAAAAAGCTCCAATTCATTATCAGCATAGATTGTGATATATACACCAACATCAAACATTTTTTCTTGAGCTTGCATTAAACTATCACGTAATCCTTCTAGGTCTTGGTATGCAGTATCAAGCATTGGATCACGAACCATCCCTTTTGATGCACGTACATTTATTTGACTTTGGACTTCTGCGACTTTTTTTTGGAATTGCCTTAAAGCTAGAGATGTATCTATTGGATGTACAAAAATTGAAACATCAAAAATTTTATCTAAATTCACAATTGGAGAAAACCAATTGTCTGTTAAAAATTTTGGATAAGATATTATAAAAAATGTTCTAGCTATTTTGTCGCCTAAATTTATTGATTTAGATTCTATTTTTAGTGCTGACGGAGCTATTACGTCTTGAAGTTCAAGAGTAGCTGACTCATAAATTTCTGTTGGCATAACAGCTAAAACAGAAGCACTAGCTCCTTCGTTTCCATCTGTTTTCTTTTTTCCAAATAATGTATCTAGTATAGACATTAGTTTTAGCTTCTTAGCTTCTTAGCTGTTAGCTTATTAATTTTTAATTTTTTTTCGTTTTTCATTTTATTTATTTATACCTTTTTCTTTTCCTAACAAGCTAATTAGCTATAAGCTAACTAGCTAGCCTGAGTTTGTTCTAACTGTATTTTTCCTTCTAATTCTCCAGGATTGAAAACTTTATAAAATACCTCGACTACTTCTTCTGTTCCAAGTTGTGCTGATTTTATTCCACAACGTGCAAGGCCTTGCTGTATCACACTTACTCTTTGCTCTACCTGAGATCTTTTTTCTTCAAAATCTTCTTGTTCTGCTGTTTTTATTTTAGCTTTGCTTTTTTTTGAGAATAATCCACCCAAAATATTAGAATCAGATTTTAGTGTTGTGTGTGTGTAAGGTACAACAATAAAAAAACTTTTTGTCATAATACTAACGGATTCTGTAAAATTTCTTATAAAATCTATATATTCTCTGGTTTGTAATTTTAAAAGTGGTTCGTTTTGGACTTTCATTCTATTTTCTAAAAGCAAAAGGTATGGACGAATGTCTAATTTTCTTGATTGGATAGATATCTGAACAGGAAAATCTAACGTATTTAAAAAACTTTGGAATTGAAGAATTGTAGCTCTTTGTTCGTCGTATGATTTTAAAGATAAATTTGTAGAATTAGCTAGGACAATAGAGCGGAGTCCCCCGTCTTTAAGCACAATAATACCATCACGGACTTCCTTGATCGGTACGAATTCTTGAGTTGCTTTTGCTGATAATGCCATAATGTTTAGCTTCTTAGCTTCTTAGTTATTAGCTTATTAATTTTATCATATTTTAATTTCATTTTTTGCATCTTTTTTTCTAATTAGCTATAAGCTAGCAAGCTATTAGCTATTCTTTGTTTTTCTTTAAATCAAGAACATCAAGACTCCAAGCTAAATCTTTTAATTTACTGCCACTAAGTCTGGTTGGTTCGTTAGTGTTTATAATTACTTCTTTTTGCTTTTCTGTTTCTTTTTGTTTTGTATTTATTTTAGTTTGTCTTCTTTTCCAAATATATAATTTATCTTGGAAAAAGAATTTAAAACTAGCTTCAAGCATATTTATAAAAGGTTTTCCGTTTGGTCGATAAAAAGTAAGAGCTAAAGAAAATGATGCGACTAATGCCATTGGGATAAAACCAAACAAGAGCCCCATGGCTTTATATAAAACAAAACACAATCCTCCTCCACCCGCCAAATAAATAAATTGTCTAAAGGTGAATGGTCCAAAGATTTTGTCTTCTATGTCTAAAAATTGTGGAACTTTAAATTGCATATGGGATAGCTTATAGCTTTTTAGTTAGTTAGCTTATTAGCTTTTAATTTATTAATCATTACATTTAACATTTTCATAATTTCATCAAGTAAACCATCAATTTCATTATAATTTAATATCTTTGTTTTTGAAAGTCTTTTTGAAATTTCTATTTGAGTTTCAAGTTCAGCACCAGAACCATATGCCATTCTTAAAAAATGTAGATAATCAGCTCTAGTCCCTCTATATCTACCTTCTGCAATATTTGACGGTATAGAGACAGAGGATCTTCTTATTTGAGAAGTTAAACCAAAAATTTCTTCTTTTGGAAAATTTTCAGTTAATTCGTATATAGCTGTAACAAGTTTTATTGATTTTTGCCAAATTATTAGTTCTTTATAAGAATGAATTGTTTTTTCCATGTTTTTAATTTTCTAATTAGCTAATTAGCTATAAGCTAGTAAGCTATTCCGGCATTTCTCTATAAGGATCAATTTTAACATTAAATGATGGTGAAGTAGAGGCGGTTGCGCCAGAAGTTGGTTTGATCGTTGCTCCTAATGGAACTTTTACTCCAATATCTTTAGGTCCTTCTGGTGTCTTTGATGTTTTAGACATATTGTTTAAAGAATATTCTGTTTTTGTATTTGGAATTTTGAAAGATCCTGAAAGTTTTTGATTGGTTATGGATTCCATTATTTTTTTATTTTGTATTTCTTTTGCAATAGTTTCAGGATTTTCTACTTCTTTTATCATTTTATCTCTATCATCAGTTTTTCCTTTTCCTGTCATTAATCCATCAGGGGCATTTGATACTTCTTCTTTATTGATTTCTATTCCAGCATTATTTAAGATTTCATCTTCTTTTGTTTCTTCCTGTTTTTTATATAAGGACATTAGATTTTCTCTAATATCTTTTAATATTTTTTCATTTACTTCATTTACGATTTTTTTATTTAATTCGTCAGAAAATTGCAAACTTCCTTTTACAGATGCTTCAAATTTATCTGGATGAGTAACCCCAAACATAACCATATGCGTTTCAAGGGAAAGTTGTCCCATTTGTGACACAGTAAGATTATAATCTTTCCCTATTTGGGTAATTTTTTCGTCTACATTAGCTGCCATAATCGCCCATTTTAAGTCTTCTGGTAGACTTTCAAATTTTTTTTGTATTTCTTCTAGTGTTATTTCTGTCATAATATTTTCTTTGTCCGTCATAGCTTTAGCGACGGCGGATTATTTTAACTTATAATATTTACTTTATAAACTTTATACTTTTAACTTTCTACTTATTTTACAGGTGGAGGAGTTGGTGTTGATTTTGTTGGTGACGCGTTTAGATTTCCTCCTTTTGCTATAAATAATTTTTGCTCTGTGTCTTCTATTTTATCTTCAACTCCCTTTAGTTCATTTAATGTTTGTGATTTTACTATATGTGTCGTAAATTCTTTTCTTATATTATCTAAAGATTTTCTATCTTTTTCTGCTCCAGCCTTATCCCCAGCATCTTGTTTTTGTTTCATTGTTTTTTGGAACAATTTCATTTGTTCTTTAAATTCTTCTCCTTTTATATCATGACTTGCTATTTCTTGTGCTAGTTTCTTTTGATCTATCTTGTTACCACTGAAAACACCAGAGAATTCTTTTCTGCCAGTTTCTAATATTCCTTTGTGAGTTTCTAGTGCTTTAGTTAAGTCTTGTATTCTCTTTCCAACATCAGTTAGGCCCTTGAGAGATTTTCCAAGATTTGCTCTTGCTAATCTTTCAGATTCCAATATTTTTTCTTGTTCTTGCAATAATGCGCCTGCTCCTACCGCTCCTCCCACAACTCCTCCTAGTGTACTTCCTACGAATATGCCTAATCCAGTTCCACCCGTTACTGCTCCAAGTCCTACTCCACCTACTCCACCTATTACCATTTTTATATTTTTAGCTTTTGCATCAATAATTTCTTCAGCCTTAGCATTAATTTCTTTTTCATTATTTTTAATGAAGGTTTTTTTGTCTTTGTTTTCTTTATCAAATTTTTCTCCAAGAATTTTTTCATATTCTTCATTTTTTAATGACTTCCCTCCGTTTGCAGCTGTTAATGCTTTTCTTGCTTCATCGTTGTCAACAGCCTTAGTTTTATTTGCTGCATAAACTGTATTATAAGCTGTATCTTTTGCATTTTTACCATTTGCTACTTTAGATGTGCTATATGCAATTGAAGATAAGAATGATTTTTTACCTATGTTATCAACATATTCTTGCATTCTGTGATTATTAAGTCCTGAAGCAGTTGTAATTTTTTCTCCATTTTTATCTTTATAATCACCAGCTGCTACTTGAGCGTTTGTCAGTTTTGTCTTATATAATTCAGATTCTTTTTGAACAGCTTCAGCTCTTCTTTCTGTTATACCTTGGAATCCACCCGCCTTAGAACCTAGTCCTAAGAATTTAGCTGATTGGAAATCTGCGCCAATAGCTTTTCCTAAAGCTCCACCAACAGCTGTTTTTCTTACGTCAAATGTTGCTTTAGAACCAGTGCTTGCTGTTCTTAGTGCCATTCTTGCCATATAACCACCCAAACCTTTCTTTTCTGCTGCTGACTTTAATCCTTCACTTCCAGCTACTTTAGAAGCTAAGCCTCCAATAACTCCAGTTCCTAAAAGAGCTGCTCCTCCCATAACTGCTCCACCAGCTACACCTGCCACCATGCCACCTACTTTACTTAATGCTTTACCCATATCTCCAGAATATTCAACAGCTAATTTTTTAGCTTGCATTAATAAAATGAAAATAATAGCAAAAGGAATCATTGTTTTCATTATTTGTTGCATTAAATCTGGATTGTCTGTAGCATAATAAACCGCATTTTTTGTAAGTTCTGCAAAAAGACAAATTATATATAAAAAGAATATAAAAATAGGGGCAAGAAAAGCTGCTTTTAATAGATCGTCCCACCATTTTTTGTGACCAAAACCAGGAATATCAAAAGGCACAGTATATGAGGCGAACGCCAGAGGGGCAAAGATCATAGCTATCCAAAGGGAGACGACTCTACTTACGAACAATA
>Ga0172370_10002884_pt1 | contig 24346 bp, 18 predicted proteins | sample LakKiv5m_FD_114538 | JGI IMG/M metagenome (GOLD analysis project Ga0172370, IMG submission 114538) | Freshwater microbial communities from Kabuno Bay, South-Kivu, Congo - kab_022012_11.5m | ecosystem: Environmental > Aquatic > Freshwater > Lake | place: Democratic Republic of the Congo...
GATGGGGTCCCGGGTGGAGGCAAACGGGATCGCAAGACCGAGAGGCGGGAGCAGGCACGGCAGCGTCAGATCATCCGCGATACCCTCCATCCGATTCGACGGCGGCTCCAACAGGTGGAAGACCGAATCGCCGCCCTTGAATCCAGGCAGCAGGAAGTTGAAAAAATGCTGGCGGACCCGGCCATCTTCGCCGACAAGGAGATGAGCATCCCCCTCCTTTCCGAATATCGGGAGATACGCGACGAACTGGATGAGCGGCTCCTACAGTGGGAGGAGACGCAGCACAAGCTGGAATCGACCAAACAGCAATTGGGCCTCCAGGAGGGGTAACGAAAGGAGACATCCATGAACGTCAAAGAAGAACACAAACCCCTCTTAAGGAAACTGGGGCTTGGCGACGATGATTTCCGGCGCTTTGACGGGAAACACGTGCGCTATGAACACGACCCCGTTCTGGGTGTCCGGATTTATGACCCGTACTACACCACCTCCTACAATGAGTACATCGGCATCGACGGATGGAGCGCCTGGAGCAGCGAAAACGACACCTTTATGAGCGATATCCTGAAGGGGTCCATAGAGGAGATCCGCCGGAAGGAGACCGCACGTTCTGAGGCGGACATGAAAAAACTCTCCAAGGCCCTTCAACAAAAATTCGAGAAAAACCGTGAACCCGATGCCCCATAGCCCTTCGCCGTGACCCTCTCCAGGTTTATCGATACGCTCAAGGCCAACCCGGACATCCGCGAGGCCTTTGTGCATCACCGCTACCTTCCCGCCCGAGGCCCGCGGTTCGGTCCGACCCCGGACCTGCATCCCGAGACCCTGAAGGCCATTCAGGCATCGGGCATCGAACGTCTCTACTGTCACCAGACCGAGGCCATCCTTCACCTCCAACGGGGGGCGAACCTTCTGGTGGCCACGGAAACGGCCAGCGGCAAGAGTCTCATCTACAACGTGGCGGTCGTGGAGAGGATCCTTCGAGAGAGGGATGCCAAGGCCCTTTATCTATTCCCCCTCAAGGCCCTGGAGCAGGACCAGTTAAAAAATCTCTCCCTCTGGCTCACGGGAATTCAGACCCGAGAGATCGCGGTGGACATCTATGATGGCGACACGACTCCCTACCACCGGAAGCGGATTCGCGAACGGATGCCCGACATCCTTTTCACAAACCCCGATATGCTCCACCGCGGCATCCTGGCCTTTCACCAGGGCTGGGAAACGCTCCTGCGGCATCTATCGCTGGTGGTCCTGGACGAGGTCCACACCTATCGGGGCATCTTTGGGTCCCACATCAACCAGGTCATTCGGCGGCTGAAGCGCCTCTGCAAATATTATGGATCATCCCCCCGCTTTATCCTTCTGTCCGCCACCATCAGCAATCCCAAGACATTTGGAGAGAAACTGGTGGAGGAGGAGCTCCAGGTGGTTGAATCCACGGGCAGCCCCAGGGCAGGCCAGCATGTTCTCTTTCTCAACCCGATGGAAAGCCCCCATTTCTATTCCGCCAGGCTCTTTGTCGAATGCCTCCGAAACGGATTCCGCACCATCGTCTTCACCCAGGCGCGAAAGGTCACCGAACTGATCCATCTCTGGGTGTCCCAGTTGGCGCCGGAACTCAAGAACAGAATCAGCTCTTACCGGGCAGGCTTCATGCCCTTCGAGCGACGGGCGATCGAAAAACGTCTGGCCGAAGGCAGCCTCCTGGGCGTCATCTCCACCAGCGCCCTGGAGTTGGGGATCGACATCGGGCATCTGGATATCTGTCTGTTGGTCGGGTATCCAGGGACCATCATGAATACCTGGCAGCGGGGGGGCCGTGTGGGGCGCTCGGTACGGGAATCCATGATCATCCTGGTGGGGAAGCCCGACGCGTTGGATCAGTACTTCATGAAACACCCGGACGACCTCTTTGAAAGGCCCTTTGAGGCCGCTGTCCTCGACCCGAACAATCCTTATGTCGTGGACGCCCATCTCCCCTGCGCCGCAGCCGAGATCCCCATCACCCTGAAGGATCAGGCGTTCTGGGCCGAGGACCTCATCGGCCGCCTTGAGAAACTGGAGAGGGAGGGCGCCCTGAACCGCACGGCCGAAGGGGAACCCATCTGGTTTTCAGCCCGGCGCAATCCCCAGCTCTCCGTGAATATTCGATCCACCGGCGATACCTACACCATTTTCGAGGCCGGCACCGGAGAGGCCATCGGGACCGTGGACGGCATCCGGGCCTTCAAGGAGTGCCATCCGGGGGCGATCTATCTGCACAGGGCTCGGGCCTACAAGGTGGACCGGCTTCTTTTGGACAAAAAGGATGTCGTGGTCCACCCTTCCAACCACAAGTACTTCACCCGCACCCGCAGCGAGAAGGAAACCGAGATCATCGAGGTGCACCGCAGCCGACCCAAGGGCCAGTTTGTGGTACGGGAAGGGAGACTGAGGGTCACCGAGGTCATTACCGGCTACGAGAAACGTGCATTGCCGGGCCAGGGCCTGATCGGCGTGTTTGACCTGGACCTGCCGCCCCAGGTCTTTGAGACCACCGGGTTCTGGATTGAAATCGAGCCTCTGCTGAAGCGGTTTATAGAAGGAAAAGGGCTTCATTTCATGGGAGGCATTCACGCCATCGAGCACGCGGCCATCGGGATCTTTCCCCTCTTTGCCCTCTGCGACCGAAACGATGTGGGCGGGATCTGCTATCCCCATCATCCCCAGGTGGGCAAGGGCGCCATCTTCATCTATGACGCCTATCCGGGAGGTGTGGGCCTGGCCCAGCGCGGATTTGAGGCGGTTCAGGAACTTCTTGAAAAGACATGGGACGTCATCAGGGAATGCCCTTGCGAAGAGGGGTGTCCCTCCTGCATTCACTCGCCCAAGTGCGGTTCGGGCAATAAGCCTCTGGACAAAAAGGCGGCCCAGATCATCCTGGAAGGGCTGCTGGGGCATATCCCCTTCAGCGCCATGTCGAGTGGCGAGGCGGAGCCCCCGATCGAGCCCAGCGCCGAACCTGAAGCCCTTTCTGAAGGGACCGCTGGCCCCCGAATCCTCTACCTGGACATTGAGACCCAGAAGACCGCCCAGGAGGTGGGAGGGTGGCAGAACAGCCATCTCATGCGGATCTCGGTAGCGGTTCTCTTCGACAGCATTCAAAACGGCTTTCTGGTGTTCGAAGAAGACCGTATCGATGAGCTCCTTCGTCATCTTCAGCAGGCCGACCTGATCGTGGGGTTCAACATCAAACAGTTCGACTACCGGGTGCTGGGCGCCTATTCCTCGCAGAAGTTGTCAGACCTTCCGACCTTTGACATCCTCGAAGACGTCTACCGCCGGCTGGGCTTTCGACTCGGGCTCGACCACCTCGCCAGAGAGACGTTGAACCAGGGAAAGACGGCTGACGGTCTCCAGGCGGTGGAATGGTTCCGCCAGGGCGAGATGGAAAAGCTCACGGACTACTGCCGTCATGATGTGGCCACAACCCGGGATCTCTTCCTCTACGGCCTCCAAAACGGGCATCTGATCTACAAGAATAAGGACGACACTGCCAGGCTGCGGCTCCTGGTGGATTGGGACCTCAAGAAGCTCATCGGCTGAGGAATCGGGGTCTCCGCACACGAGAATCGTGAAGGGGAATTCTTTTAAAAGGGGGATGCAGGAAATAGGCTGCCTCCGCAAACCCTGTCGTGCTGCCTGTCGGCAACAGACAGCAGCGGATGGCGGATCGGCCAACGACCGTTGAAAGCGAGGGCGGAACGGTCAGGCCCAACAGCGTCGTGGTGCAGTTACCGTAGGGCCAGCGCGGGAAAGGTCAGATCTCGGCCCCGTCTCATGGGGTTCGGTCGAATCTTTCCAGTCTCAGCGACACGAGGTTATGGCTGTCCGGGCATTGAACCTCGATCACATCGCCTTGCCACCACGGCATGTTCCCGCCGAATTGAAAGGTGGACAGGGTGGGAAAGATATCATGGTAAAAAAATCCGCATAGGCCACCCGGGTCGTGGCAACTGATCTCGAAACTTTGCCCGACGCGATGCCCTGCGCTGCACTCGCCCCGCACTCCCGTGACCGTGGCCACCACCTTTTTGCCGATGCCAGGATCTTTTGCCATAGGGATTCCTCCTCCTCAAAATTAAAAGACTGTTCTGCTGGTCCCCATGATACATCCCACACCGATGGGCGTCAATCACCCGTGGGCCATTTCCCTATTTCTGTGGGTCACCCCAAAGAAGTGATTGACCTGCCGGTGGATGCGCTGTAATTTGGAACCGGGTTGTGCCTTGGCGGCCCTCTGCGGGACACTTGGGCTGCCCTCAACCATCAGGGGTGCCTTTCATGACGGCGTTTGACTGCAAGATGTGCGGGGACTGCTGCTACGGCGAAGGGGGAATCTTCTTGGAAGAGGAAGAGAAGGAGAGAATTTCCCAATTTCTGCTGATGGGTAAACAGGAGTTTCTGTCCCGGTTTTGTGAAGAGAGGAATGGAAAGACCTACATCACCACCGGTGAGGACCATTTCTGCGTTTTTTACGACAAAGGGAAAGGGTGCCGAATCCACGCGGTGAAACCGGCCCGATGCGCCCTCTGGCCTTACTATCCGGCCAATGTGAACGACAAAGCAACCTGGGAAATGGCTAAATTGGCGTGTCGGGGGATCGACCGGGAGGGTTCATTTGAGGACTTTGTCAGGGAATCCCGGACCGCCATGGGAACGAACGACATCGCCCGTCGGAAAGAATCATGACCTTTTTCAGGCAACTGGTCGATATTATCTACCCGCCCCGATGCACGATCTGCGGTCGTTTTCTCTGGAAGAGACCGCTCGTCAGGGAGACCTGCTCACCCTTCTTCTGCCCCGACTGTGTGGCAGAATTCCGCCCGCTCGTCTCCCCGCTGTGCCCGATCTGCGGACAGCCCTTTCCCTCCGAAGCGACCGGGGACCATCCCTGCGAGGACTGCCTGAGAAAACAACCGTTTTATGAGGCTGCCTGGGCACCCTACCGCTACGAGGGGGCCATGCTGACCGGAATCCATCGTCTCAAATACGGCTCCAGGAGCTTCGTCGCGGACGCCTTGGGGCCTCTTCTGGCCCAGTTTGCCGGAATTCGCCTCAGCGGATTGAACCATTTATTGATCATGCCCATACCCCTGCACCCGAAGCGTTTACAGGAGCGGGGATTCAACCAGAGCCTGCTCCTGGCTGCCCACGTGTCGCGGGCGCTTCACTTGGATCTGGACTTTCTGTCTCTGCGGCGGATAAGATACACGCCGCCCCAGACCAGTCTGGCAAAAAGGGAGAGGAAGCAGAATGTTCGCGGGGCCTTTGAGCTGATAGATCGGGACGCAGTCAAAGGGAGGTCCATCCTTCTTGTGGACGACGTGGTCACCACCGGAAGCACCCTTAACGAGTGCGCCCGCATCCTGAGGCAATGCGGGGCCAAAGAAGTCTTCGGCCTGAGCCTGGCACGCACAGGCAGATAGACAGCGGCGCCACATGACCATACATGACAACTTCATGACCATAGCTGAGGGTAGATGACAACCCCCGACGGCCAACGCACCCTACAGAATGAGCCAACCGCCATGTCCATACACAAAATCAAGACCCTTGACTCAGCCAGGGATGCGTGCCGCCGCCTGAAACAATCTGGCAAACGGATCGTGTTCACGAACGGCTGCTTTGACATCCTCCATCCGGGCCACACCCGGTATCTGTCCGCGGCCAGGGAACTGGGGGACCTTCTCCTGGTGGCCGTCAACAGCGACGCCTCCGTTCGATCCATTAAGGGGCCAAAACGGCCCATACTGGATGAGCGTGTCAGGGCCGAATTGATCGCCGCCCTCGAGTGTGTGGATATGGTCCTGATCTTTGACGAGGACAACCCCCTTCGCGTGATCCGCGCCCTCCTACCGGACATCCTTGTCAAGGGAGGCGACTGGTCCGAGGATGAGATCATCGGGGCAGATGTGGTGAAAAACGCAGGGGGCGAGGTGAAACGAATCCCCTTTGAGGCCGGTTTTTCAACGACCGGCATCATCGATAAGATCGTGGCAAGGTACGCCTGAAAAAATCATCCCCACGGTCGAATCGGCCCTTGCCATGGCGGCAGAATGCTGCTATATTCTATCACAAACGCTCACGCGCCCATAGCTCAGTTGGATAGAGTGACGGACTACGAATCCGTAGGTCGCAAGTTCGAATCTTGCTGGGCGCGCCAGGAAAATCAAGGGGTTAGCTGATGAAGCAACCTCTTTTTCTTTGCCTTATTCATCCGTGGGTGCACCTGGGGTGCAAGTGGGTGCCTCTACACAATCCAATTCATCAACCTGATTCTTAGCCTGCCCCGGTAGCCAGCGTGCATAAACCTTCAGGGTAAAGCAGACTGTTGCATGCCCAAGCTGAAGAAAGCCATTAACTGAAAGCTCTGCCATACGGGGATCAAATGGCAACAGGACGCAGCAACAAACTTGTCGGGCAAACTGGTGAGTACCTAATCGCAGCGGAGCTTTCGCGGCGTGGGTTAATCGCTACCACTTTCACCGGAAATGTCCCCCATTACGACATTATTGCGTCCGATGAAGTGGGGCGGCACGTCTCCGTACAGGTAAAGGCCAGCCGTGGATCCTCTTGGCAGTTTGCCAACATCACGCAGTATTGCGAGATTAGCTTTAATGGCAAGCGCCAGTTTGTCGGAAATCCTAATCCTTGTCCGGTGAAGCGACTCATCGTGACCTTCGTGAAAATTGATGACAACAGGGATGATCGTTTTTACATCCTTCCGTGGGAACGCCTGCGGGATTTGCTGATCGATCACCACACGGCTTTCCTCGCAAAGCATGATGGGATTCGCCCCCAGCGTTGGAATTCGTTGCACTGTGCCATTTCTGAGAACAGCTTACATCCATATCAGGACCGGTGGGATACTATCCAAAAGAATCTAAGATGAATCAAGATGACAAAAGAGAGAGGTACGAGTTAATTCCTGCAGGTAGGCTATGCTACGCAGCAGATTGAAAGCCATTGAAGATCATAGCCCTATAGGAGAACCCCTGTAGACAGTTTTGACGAGAGAAGTTTGAATGCAAGAAGGGGATCAGGTTCGCCATTCAACAATGCCTCAACTGGGTTTTGGTGAAATTATTGGCGTGAATTTGGATGGTACGTTCAGGGTAAGATTTAGAACCTGCACTTGCAGCGCACTGCTACCCAGTTCCCTTATCGGAAAATCGGTTTCCGATTATTTTGAAGAGCATGGCATTAAGTGCCTATGGCATATTACCCATAAACATAATATTTCAAGTATCCTTCAATACGGTATATTGAATCATTACGACGCATATAGGCTCAACAAAACTCGGTTTGACATATCTGATCCAGATGTTCAAAAGCTGCGCGAAAGAGTGGAGAGCATATATCATCGAAAAGTCCATGACTATGTCCCATTGTATCTTGTACCTCGTAACCCGATGCTTCGCGTTCGCAAAGATCTGCAACATGATTTGTGCCTGGTGGAAGTCTTGTTTTCCGCACTATCAGAAACCCAGTGGATTATTTCCGATGGTAATGCTGCATCGCTCGGAACGCTATTCTACAATTCACTTGCTGCGATGGATCACCTTCCCTGGGAGGTATTGAATGCTGGAAATTGGTCTGCCCTGCCAGATGGCAAAAGAAAAAGATGTGCAGAGGTATTGATTTATCCCAAGGTAGCCCCGAATCATATTGGAGCCATACATTGTTATTCCGAGGAAACGCTGAGTTTTCTTTCAAATTGCGGAAAAGATACAAAAATGAGTAGAAATATGTTTTTTTAGGACCATAGAATGGCTACAGCTCTTATTGTTGGAAATATATTCACAACTAATTGCCAGACCATCGTTAATACGATTAATTGTGTAGGCGTCATGGGAGCGGGCATCGCCTTCGAGTTCCGCTTGAGATATCCAGATATGTATAAGAGATATGTCGAACTCTGCGCTGCAAAGGAAATCGACATTGGGATGCTTTGGCTTTACAAAGCAGATGACAGGTGGATTCTAAACTTTCCCACAAAAAAAAATTGGAAATTCCCTTCAAAGCAAAGTTACCTTCACGCTGGTCTCCGAAAATTCGTGGAAACTCACCGATCAAGAGGTATTTCTTCTATCGCATTTCCGGTACTCGGCGCTGACAGAGGTGGGATAGACCCGGATGAAAGCATACGTTTAATGAGATCCTACTTGGATCCGCTGGAAATCGATATCGAGATATATCGTTATGATCCGACAGCCGAAGATGATCTGTACATCCAAGTTCGAGACAGGCTGCTTGATATGAACATTGACGAACTATCCAGTCTGACGAGACTGAGGCGAGACTATGTCCAAAAAGTCATCGATGCTATGAACCGTTCCGATGTCTTTCAGCTCAATCAACTCAGCCGCATAAAAGGAATCGGGACAAAGACACTCGAAAAACTATTTGCAGCAGCTCGGAAAGAAATGGAAAAACCAGACATCTCTCATCAACGGTTCAAGCAGTCCCAATTTCGTTTTGAGTAGAGGCAAGCTCAAGCGCGACTGCCCATGATAGCCCTCATCTCTCTCTCAAGCTCCCTCTCAACTCGTCCGCGAACCAGGCCGATGGTCACTTCGGAGCCCCTCTTTTTCATGGAATCAGCCAGGCGGCAGCCGAGGTCAATCGCGGCTGAAACGAAGGGGATTGGCAGGGTCAAGGTGGTCTTTTCGCCCACGGTGGGGAGCTGAATGTCGAACAGCAGGTCCTGCTTGATGGCCTTCAAGGTCTCAACCGGCAGGTCCGCAATCAAGACCCGCTCTCTCTCCTGAACCAGGACGTCCAGATGGTTTCTGAGGAGCATGTTGAAGTTGTCGCTTTCCGCATAGACGATTGGCTTGATAAGGCTTCGTATGGCCAGGAGATCCATGAGGTATTGGGCCTTTCCGGCCTGCTGGTTGTACTCCTCAAGTCTCTTCACCGCTCGGGTGGGCTCGAACTCCTCCCGCACCATCGCATGAAGTTGCTGCCTCAGCGGCCCCAGATCCATATCCGCCGCCTTCATATCCTCGGCCAGTGCCAGTCCCTCAAGATCCTTCCAGGAAGAAATCAGCCGTACCGACGGCTGGCCTGAATCATCCAGACATCCCGCCGCATAGGCAACGACCTCCGCTTCGATCTCCGGCACGGTTTCGGTGAGGCGCACCACACACCCTGGAAGCTCATAGCCATCAAACTCCTTTAAGATCCTCTCAAAAAAGGGATCCCCATAGGTGGCAAAATGGATCATCGCCTGCTGCTCAGGAAGCCCCTTTTCGCACAAGGTTCGGTCGATGCTCAGACCAGTCCCCTTCGGAACAGGTTGAAGGCCCCGAAGCATCAGGTATTTGCTCTCCGCATCCGCTGAAACCGTGCATCCGACATCCCGAAGGTAAATCGATGTTGAAAGGGCCTTCCATATGGCCTCCAGGGTAACGGGAGACTGTCTCCCATGCGCCTCCCTTTGGCCGAATCGGGTGTAGATTTCAAAGAGGTCCTTCGCGGGGATCTCCATGCTTTCCATGCGCTGCTTCTGGAAAGCGATCTTTTCCCGCGCACTGGCTTCCAGCTCTTCAGGTTTCAGCGTCCCCGCAGCGAGGTCATTGAATTCCTCCAGGGTAACAGGGAGCATTGAGACCTGCTGAACCCCCACGATGTAGCCCGCCCGCGTCAGGCGCTCCCAGAGGCGGTCGTAGACAAACTGCTCGGCTGAATCCGCATAGCAGAGGTTCAAGACCTGTACCCGCTCGTGCTTCTGGCCAATGCGGTCAATTCGTCCAATCCGCTGTTCCACCTTCATGGGGTTCCAGGGAAGATCGTAATTGATCAGAAGGTCGGCGGTCTGAAGGTTCAGACCTTCGGCTGCAGCATCGGTGCAAATGAGAATGTCGATCTCTTCCCGAAGAAAACGCCTTTTCACATACTCCCTTTCACACCCTCGCATGCTGTGGGTTGTGGGATCGACAAACTGACCGCCTTTGCCCGAATAGGTGCCGATCAGCATCCGCGAATCAATCGTTCTGAGGCGCTTCAGGATATCCTGAAGCGTGTCGTAGAACCGGGTAAAAATAACCGTCTGACGGATCCGGCCGCCCGGTATGCGCCGCTGTTCAAGCACGCCCAGCAGATGCTTCATCTTGGATGGTGTCTCAGACAGGTCATTCAGGACGCCCAGCATCTGCTCCAGCCTTGACCTTTCCCAGCGAAGCGTCTCCGGGGTGCGGTTTTTGAGGATAGAACCCACAATCCTCTGGTCAATATCGTCCTCCTCCGACAACCAGGACTCCAGGTCTTCCAGATCAGGCTCCATGTCATTCGGTCCCTGCATGCAGGCCAGGGTGGCGGTGACCCGGTCCCTTCGTCTTCTGATCGTCTCACGGATGGCAAAAAGAGAGGATGCAAAGCGCAGGCGTAAAAAACTGAGAAAGAAGCCCAGACTCCGAAACAGTCCCTTCCCCTCGGGCGTGTTGGTCACCTGGGTGACGAGGTCCTGGCAATAGGTCTCAAGTTGGTCGTATGCCTTCTTTTCCAGGGGGGTCATAACGATCTTGGGGACCGGCAGGATTTCCCTTTGGGCCAGGTTTTCCATCAGCCTTCCCTGTTCGCGATACAGCTCCAGCAGGGGCCGGGTGTGTCGCAGCATGACACGGGAAAGGGGGGCGGCAGAGAAGATCAGCCTGTGGATAAGGGTCCGGTCCCGTCCCAGGGGAACCCTCCCCCTCTCCAGCCATTGGGCAGCGGCCATGCGAATCCGGCCATCCACAACAGACTCGTGAAGATAGTTCCACAGGAATGGATCATGCCGCTGCAAAAACGAAATGGCGGATCTAAGGAATTCCCAATCGCTGTCACGGACCCGCTCCCCCCGCACCAGGGAACCCAGTATCTCGTAATAGGCCCCCATCAGGGAAGGGTCCAGTTGAAACGGCCCGATCCGGTCGGTCAGTCCGATGAGATCAAAAACCTCCACCCAGTCCAGTTGCATGGGCGTGGCCGTGGCCATCCACAGGCAGCGGCTCTTTTTCTTGATCTGGTCTCTCAGCACCGTGTACAGATGCCCGTACTGGGGATAGGCCCTTGTGCCGTTGGTGGGGTTTTTCCTCCGGGCATAATGGGCCTCGTCCACCAGCACCACATCGAACGCTCGGGCCTTTTGAAGCTCGACTCGTCTCCCCTTCCTCGCCAGCAGGCCGGTGGAGACAATGCACAGATCCGGGTCATAGAGCCCCTCGTTTGATCGCGTCTCTTCAAAGGGAAATATGTATTGGTGTCGGGCAGCGGCCCCGGTCAGGGCTCGCCCGAAGGGAAGAAAGAACTTGGACTGCATCTCCCGATGCCACTGCTCGGCCAGACCGGCAGGGGGCGAAATCAGGATGCGCTTGGCCAGTCCCGAGAGGTACAGGGATCGGATGGCGAGCCCGGCCTCGATGGTCTTGCCCAGGCCCACCTCATCGCAGAGCAGAAAGCTGTAGGGCCAGGTCTGAACCAGCCTGCGGGCCACAATTTCCTGATGAGGCCAGGGCTTGACCGGTGCGGTCTCCAGACCTACAAAACGGCCCCCCGGCAATTTGGGACCATCCTTGATCAGTGCAAACTGCAAGCGTTCCAGGGCCGATGGCGGCGCGATTTCGGGCTTGCAGGCGGTGGAGCCGTCGATCTCGGCGGGGTGCCGAACGTCCTTGCCGATGCTGATCAACCGCTGCGCAACCGCGTCAGGGAGGGGCAGGACCCGGAGATATGGGTTTTGATTGTTCCAGATGGTATCGAATGTCTTCTGAGCATCATCGGCGCGGGATCGGGAGATGTCGTTCCACCAGTCCGCATGGACATCGATGTTTTCCGCATTGACCATCAAGGCCGTGCGCGACTCGTTCAAGGACCCGCTCACATACAGACGGTCCCCCCGAACATCGGTAAATAGCGCCCATTTCTCGTGAACGTAACCGTCTTCTGTGGATGACATGCCCCCCAGCGGTTTTCCGGTTTCGAGATGCACCCGGAAAGCCACCCGCACCTCCAGAATCCCCTTGGCCACCATCCAGCAGAGGAGTTCAACCCCGCTGGTGACATTCTCAGGCCAGGTTTCGGGCTGGCCAAGGGACGCACTCAGGCAGTCGGCCATGCGTTGCTGGTCGCCTTCCAAAATGGCCACCACATCGTCTTCAGCCAGGTCGGACCCGACCACCAGGCGCATTCTCCCCTGCGATGTGGTAAAGGCGGAAAACCCCTGGGACGCCGCAGCCAGGGAAGATGACCGGAAGTACCCGGCCATTCGGTCGTAGCGTACGCTCAGACTGAGCGCAGGGATATAGAAATCGTGAAGGATATCGGCAGGTCGGCCATAGGGACCCGTGGCCGAGGTCTTATAGGTGTACTGCCAGCTTATGTCCTTGAATCCCTTGGTTTCTGGGAAAGAATCCACTGTCAGACCTCATCTATTTGAGCCCGAACATCATGGCCCTCGCTTCTTTCTGGAGGGCCTCTTCAGCGGACTCGGACTCCCAGACCTGCAACAGGTCCAGGACCACATCCTCTCTCTGTGCCGCATGACGCGACAGATACCCCCGCGCCACCGGGATATCCCCCTGACGATAGGCCATGATCAGCCCCTGGAGAAGGTCCCATTCGGTCTGGGGATTCTCCATCCGCTTACCGATTCTCTCTTCGGGCCGAACCAGTCTGAGTTTGGACCCTTTTCGCGCCAGGGGGGCGTGGAAGCCGATATCCTCGGCCCTGGCTTTCCGGGCTTGCTGACCGCTGCTGGTTTCGGTATTGATGCCGATGAAAGGCCCCTCAGCCGTATATCCGCCGGTCTTGTTTTCCAGTCGAATGCTCAAGGAACGGGAGAGGTTCAGCGCTTCATCAAAGGATATCTCGGCCAGTCCATAGATCCCGAAAAGGGTCAATGCCATGGCCCCTTCCGGCGAGAGATCATCCACCTTCAGGCGTCCATGAGTGATCCGCTGGATGTGATTCTCGGCCACCACCCGGCTGGCCTCGGTCATGGCCCGCAAAGGCCCGACCTCCTCATCCCCGTCCAGAACCGGCCAGTGCTCGGACAAGACCCGCAGCGCCCGGCCATAACTGGCCACCATCTCATCCACCGGATTGAGCTTCAGCGCCTTGAACTCCGTCAATCCTTCGATGACCGCCTCGCGGATCTTGCTCTGCACCCCACTGCCGCCAAAGCTCACCCACAGGGCCGGTTCCTTTGATGATGTATCTCGCTTGCGGCAGGAGATAAAGACAGAGCTGATAGCCGATGCCGTGTCTTTGGTGTGTATCCCCTGCTGAGTCTCTGATTCCACCGGGATCGATGCCGTGATCTTCCAGCCATTCTCTATGAGTGACCGAGTCAGTGCCTCCCATGCATCCTGGCTTTTGTGGGTGAACATCACCGTCATGATGCCGTCATCCTTTATCACCCGACGACATTCCTGGAAAATGTCGCTCATCATCCTCTCGTAGTTCCTTTTTGCACCGGCAGCCCCGCCATCGCGATCAGGATTGGCCACGGCCTCTTCCTGTTTGTTGGTGAGTCTTCTGGTGAAATACCCGGGATATAGGTCGTTAAGCGTTCGCCTCTGCCAGACGTAGAAATAATCGGACAACTCCGCATATTGGACATTGTTGTAGTAGGGAGGATCCATGCAGATCAGATCGACGCTTGCATCCTGTATTTGCGGCATGTGGGCGGCGGTGCTATTTATGATAACAGAGTGTCCTTGTCGCGAGGGCCTTCTATTGCTGATAGCTTCTATCCCTCCATAGGAGTCCAGAACTTGGCTTAGCCCCCATGCAAATCCTGAATTCGGACCAGCGAAAATCATCTCACCAAAGGTCCACTTTACAGAGTAGTCGTGCCTCCCAAATGTGTTGATGATCACCCCTCTGCCGTAATGCCAACGCGTCTGCCTGCTGTTGTAGTCCAAGCCCTTATCTATGGCGAACTGAAGATACGTCACCACCGCCTTACCCTTCTCCTCGCCCAATTCCGCCGTGATTTCCGGCTTGAGGCGGTTCAGTTCCTCGATGAGGGTGACATGCCCCAAGAGCTGACGCGGGGTGAACATGTCGCACCAGCGGGTCATGCCTACGCGAAGCGGCTCCTTTGTCTTGTGTGCCAGGGGGATCGTTTCCGTCGGAATCAGCCCCGCAGCATCCCAGCGGTCCCAGTTTTCACGAAGCCGCTTTTCCGCCTCATCCAGAGCATCGAGATCACGTTGATCAGGGGATCTGAAGAAGCGCACCTTCTCGGTCTTGATCTGCCCGTCCTTTTCCCCGCTGCTGTACCGTTGGGGATTCCCTTTCTTGTCCAGCTTGGGTTGATGCCGGACAGCCACCACGCAATAAAGGCGGTCTTTCCACTTTCCTATTGGAGATTCCCCACGGGCCTGGGCCTTGATCTCATCCGCATCCACGGCCTGTTTGCAGTGAAGGCATGTTCCGACCCCACGGTTCACAGTGGCCATGTTGGGGTCTTCCCCGTGCGGCCCCCTGCCCTTGGAAATGCGATAGGTCTCAAAGCGGACCTTCCCGTTTCGCTCCTTTCCATCCGTAACCATCCGGACCCCCCACTGCGCACCTGCCTCCTTGCTCAGCCAGCAGGTATTGAGCAGCGGGACTTCCCCTCCGCACTGGGGGCAGGTGACCTGGCGGCAGTAGAGATAGGTAGTGGTTTCTTCAACGTCGTAGAATCTTATGAGATCCTTATCATCCTTCACTACGTTCCGCAGATATTCCAGTTCGCTGGGGGGCAGCTTATGCTCACGCGGGAATATAGAATCCAATGATGAATCCAGGTGACCCAGCAAAGCATTTCCCCACTTCCTTATATCCTTCATAAGGCCCAAGCCAAACAGTCTCGGAAATTCCAGCGTACCATGAAGGATGGTGCATGCCACAGGATTCAATTCATTGGCAATTACATTATGCCCGAGTCGCAGTCCCTCGAATGGAATTGACCCACCCCCTGCAGTTGGATCGAGAATGGTTAGGGCCTGGGGTGGCCTTTCTGGTTCTCTCTTATAGGCTCTATCGTACCCATAAAGATTCGGAACACGTAAACCCCTTGATCCGGCAATGGCCATCAGTTCCTTAAACCAAGCCGGATCGGCAGCTACGCTATGGACAGGAAGCTCAATCCCGGTGTCTGGCCACGGCCTGGAGATTTTACGACACTCATCGATCCATCTCATGACCACAGGATCATTTTCCAAAGAGGCGTCTCCATCAATCAATTCCTGAATCAGCTCATTGTCTTTCGCCCTTCGCTCATCTTCCTTTTGCAGCAGTTGGAGCACATGATCATCAACCCGCAACACCTCCACCCCATCCTCATCCCTCTCCACCTTATCCAGCACCTTGCCGGTCAGGCTCCAGGCCTGGCCATTGATGTGGACCACCCGCTTTTCAATGCCAAGCTGCTGGAGAAACCAGTCGGGGTTGGTGTCTGCAGGAAGAAGGGAGGCCAGAATCGCGGCCCGGCTCGGGGTAAGGGGCCGCCGCGCCCACCAGACGTGCAGGCGATGCGTGGGAGGGGCCTTACCTGTGTCACGCTCCCGCTGGGTCTCTGCCCCGACCTGGTGGCAGGGGAACCCGGCCTCGATGAGCCGGAGATCGTTATTGGTGGATTGGGTCATGGGGTCTCCTGTGGGTTATTGGCTGGTCTGTCAGATTGCGATGCTAAGGTCAGCACGCAGTCTCTGGCAGTAGAGATGATTATTTCGCAGAGATATTTTCAAACTGTCGAACTTGAAGGATCTCATTGGCGTGAACAGGAAAGATCTTTGATCCCTCTACTACCACGACAGCAACGGTGTCCCCGACAGCATTGAAAACTTCCAGTGAGTAGCCCGTCTCCTGGCCGGGTCCTCCTTCGTGCTGGTCTACAACGGTGGCGATATCTCCTTTTTTGAGCCCATATTCAGGCAGATCTACCGCCAAAGATACACGGGAAAATAATTCATGATTCATTCTTACATCCGCCTGTTGGGGATAGCTATATGGATGTGGCGACTTCGAGCCCCCGATGTTCCTGTCGCTGAACGATGAGGCGAGAAACACTTTGCAGGAAACTGATGGACGTTAGAGAGTGCCTTTATTCCGGCTATGGTCACTTATGTGGTCCGAAGCCTTTTGATCCGACAGCAGGGGTATCAGACAACGCAGCGCACGGTTGACCGACTCTGAATCGGGAAAATACTCCCTCACATCAGGTTCGATCATGACTGCCCCGTCTTCAAGTGTGAAGTGCCGGACTTCGGTACTGCCGTCTTCTTTGTAAATTCTGACAGTGTGGCCTGCCCGATATTCCTTGTAGTATTTCCCCCTTACACCGCCGGGCATATTCTTGAAGTCATATTCCGGAAGCATGGGATCTGAATGGTTCTGTTTGCTCATATCTTTATCATATCAATAACTTTGTCGTTTCGCAAGAGAGGAAGGTGTTCCGCGGGCTACATATTGAAATTTTCGATCTGTTCCTTTCGGTTTTGATTTGTTTTAAACCTGCGCAACCTGCTTCCCTGTAAACGAATTTGTAAGGTTTTACCCAAATAAAAGCCTGACATCTGAACTCCTGATAAGGGATCCAATGCGGGCTCCGCCCGCAACCCAAGATCGCTGCCTGCTGTACCGTCATTCCGGCATGTCCTTGGCCGGAATCCACTCCGGCGCGCGCATCTCTGGATTCCGGCCAGAACCATGCCGGAATGACGAAAAGGCAAGAGTGCAGTTGAAGCGTGGCCACATTTTCTTGTTTTTGTGAGAAAATCTACCAGGTACTAATATTTCTGTTGAAGCTCTTCCAGCATGATCGGCACGTTGGGATCTCCGGGCTGGCCGGAGAGCATGATCTTCATCCCGGCCATGGCCCATCGGTTGGCGGCATCGCCAAAGCTCGTTATGCGGGAGTACCAGTAGGCCGCCTCTTCTCTGGTAAATCGATCCACGCGGCGGGCAATCAACTCGACCCGATCCAGGTCCTTGATCCGTTCCTGTAGTCTAAAAAGGAGGGCCAGCTTGCATCCGGCCTCTTCATCCAAAGGCAGATTCCCACGAAACGAGATGCGCTTGCCATTGAGGAACTGATTGAGTTCCAGGGGAATGCCAGCCGGGTCCGACACTCGGGTCAGGATGGTTCTGACGATGGGGAGGCAACGAAGCTGGGCGGGACCATATAAGAGCCCCCGCTCCAGAAGGATGGACCGGGGGGCGATGAGATCATCGGCGTCACTCCGCTGATCAGGAAGGATCCTCTGCTTTGCCAGGAAAACAGGGACAGGCTTGTCGTTGTGCTCGGTCACACGAAGCACCCAGGGGGCTTTTCTGAGCTGCTTCTTGACCTTCTTGTGGTAGTGGGCGTCCAGGCCCATTTTGGGTTTTTGCTTGGTGGGCATGTTTCGCTACTCCTTTTGGAGCTTCTCGATAAAGGGACAATCTGTCTGCGGATCATTGATGTCCAGATAGGCCTCGGTGGTATCCCCCATCTGGACCAGAGCTGACAGGACTTCAAACAGCTCGCCCAAATCTTTGATTGAATCGGGCGGGGTCCCCGTCACGGTCAGCCTTAACTTGCCACCCCTGGGCAGATCCATGTCCACCAGGTCAAGCTGGTCAATGACCGATTTTCCACCCCGTTGATACATCGAACCGATGTGTCTGAGCAGGGGGACCAGCTTTTCTGCGCCTCCCCGTCCAGTCAGATGGAGCCCCTTTTTCTTGACCGTTCGCCACCCCTTTTCCGCCGCCTTTGACGGGGTGATCAGCACATCATCCAGTTCGGGAACGTAGAGCGTAACCACATCCTTTGAAATGAGGTTGGGCTTCTGCGTCTGATCCGGATCTCCCTTGAAGGCCATGATCCTCTCCCCTTGCACGAGCTGGATAATGGCCTTATTGATCGACTGCTCGGGCACTTCGCCGTACTGGTTCTTGATAGAGTCGGCGATCCCTCGAATCCGCGAGATCTGCTTTTCATGCATCTGTTGGCGAATCCACCCCTCGATGCGTTGCACATCGGGGGCCGCATCCTTTGTCCATCCGCGCTGACGCGCCCCCTCCATGGTCACCAGCGAGCAGTCCTGGTCCAGTTCCAAATTCAACGGCAATTCACCGGTCTCGCGACTGTAAAAAAGCTGGGGCTTGTCGCTTTCGTCGCTCCCCATGCGAAAAAGGCACCACATGCCCCGGTTGACACCGGCACGAATGAGTTGGTCCAGCACCACAGGAGCATCCAGGATGGGCCAACTGCGCAGCCTGGTGAAGTTCTGTTTCAATTTGCCGACGGCAACGGTGTCTCCCTGGGCAAAGAACCGCATTTTTAAATCAGTCAGATGGGATTGGGCGGCATGCTCGGAAGTGAGCAGCTCGCCCTCTTCGAGGAGGGTCTTTCTGATTTGCTCCAGGACCGACACCCCCCCTTCCCCGCCAGCCGTGCGGATTTCTTTTTGGACGATCTTTCCATTGGCCGATGGATACCAGAGGCTTCGATACGCCTCGGTCACCGACGTCTCCAGGGCCTTTTCCCGTTCGCTGTACCGCTGGGTAAAGTCGTCCTTTTCAAGCTGCCTGGGATGGATGCTGTAATTCTGGGGGTTGCGCTTGAGCCGCCGCATGGCCAGGACGGTTCGGGCCAGGTCCCGCAGCCGCTTCTTGGCTGCTTCACTTGGAGAGGTCACCGCACCAAAGAGGTCGCCCTGGTCATCGTCTTTGAGTCGCGTGGAAACGGTCTCCGGCACCAGGAGGAGCGTGTTGTTCTGTTCGATTCGAGGCTTGTTGGGGCCTGCGGTGGTGATGCACTCCTCGATATTGAGCTGGCCTGCGTTCAGGCTGACCAGGGCCAGGACCGGTTTCCCCTGGTTGTCCGGAATATGTTCAGGCGCGGCCACGTCGTGCACCACATGAAAGGTCTTCACATCGGAGCTGACCACCTTTCGCGCAGATGCATCCAGGCCCTGGTCCACATCCTCTGAGGGGATATTGCCGCGAATCTTCGCCAGGGCGATATTGACGGAGGGGTCCAGACTGGCGTAATACCGGCCCTGGTTGTATCGCAGGTAAAAGGCGCTTCTGGAGATCTCTTTAAGGGCCTCTCCCACCTGGGGCGGTGTGAGGCCGGGGAACGATACCTCCAGGAGGGTGTCCTGCTCATTGATGCCAAAGAGGTTGGATTCCAACCCCTGGCTTCGGCCCACCAGGCTGTGCAGAAACACCGTTTTCCAGGCATATTCGTGCATGGGCCACCTTTCGGGATGGGGATTGCGGGCATCGGCCAGTTCGGCATTGCTGCGGCCCCCTTCGATCTGGGCGGTATCCGCGCTCCCGATGTCCGCATTCAGGACGGGCAACAGGTCCCCGGAGCCTGTCCGGGCCACCATCTCGCTGATGATGCGAGGATCGCGCATGTCCAGATGGCAGGTATGGATCATGGGGACCTCGATCTCCTTTTTCCAGAGGTTGCGCACGGCCAGGGCCAGGACGCGGAGCACGCCACGGGTTCCCTGAAATCCTTCGGATGTGGCCAGCTTGTTGTTCAGAAAATCAATGAGCGCAGGATGAAAGGGATAGTGGCTCACCATTCGGCCCCTGTAGTCTGATCGAGTGACTTCCTCCGGAAGCAGGGAGAGACTCTTGGCATAGACGGCCTGGTAGGCATCGGCAACCTCCTCAGCGGCCGTCGTGTCGATCCCGGTAAACAGACGCTTGGCCAGGACGCGGGAGATCTCCGCAGCCTGCACCGGAACCACGGGCGTGGCATCTCTGGCCACCACGCTGCTCACCCCGCCCAGGGCATCCTGGCCGATGGTGAGGGCATCGTCCGTGGTCACTTCGCGGCCCAGGACCTTGGAAAGCAGGAAGGTGAGACGTTGGGTCTGGGTGGCAAAGGCATCCGAGGCGCTGGCAAGGGTCAGGAGGATCGACATCCCCGGATGGGTGCGGGCATACCCGTGAAGCGACATCAGGAAGGCAGCCAACTGGTCCGCCCCGTCCGGCCTTGACGCAGAAAGCCTGGCCGCATACTGGGCCAGTTCATCGAGCATGAGCAGGACCTTTTTGCCGCCGAACACCGTATCAAAATAGGTTTTCCCTGGCGAGGCATTGGATGCCGCCTCGTCCTCCACCGCCTGATATAGCGCCTCTCCCCCCATTTGATAGGCGATTTCCCCCCACAGCGTATAGGGGGTCAATTCAGGGCCTTTGGGTTTATGGACAGGGATCTCATCGCCTGCAACCCCCACCACAAAGACCTCTTTGGGGGCATGAAGCTGTATCCCTCCCAACAAGGGGTCAGTTACAGAAGAAAGCTCATTGCCCTTGAAACCCAGGTGGGCGCAGGCGATCAGGGTATGGGTCTTGCCGCCGCCGAAGGCCGTCTCCAGACGATGAATGGCAGGCACGGTATTGTCTCCGGAGAGCCGCCCGAAGACCTCCGACAGGACCATGCGGAGGCCGTCCGTGGGATAGGTGCCCTCCTCGAAGAAGGTCCTGGCATCCGTATACAGGGGGTGGATGCCGGGCGACTCCCCCCGATAGAAGCGAATGATCTCGCTTAAGGATGCGGTAAAGATCTCCGGGTTAAAGGTGCCCTTGATGATGTCCTCTCGGGGTGCACAGGCCTGCAGAATGGATTTCATGATGCTCCTCCTTGAAAAAGGGCAATCGCAGCGGCGTGGCGTGGACCGTCGGCTGGAAGAAAGAACGATTCATAGGCTCACAGATGGGATGCGGGACACTTGTGTTGAGGTCCCGGCCCCGTTTGACCGTACCGTCTTGTGAAGGCTGGAAAGAGGATCGCTTCCTTCAAGCCTCCAACCCAGCGTGAATTCACCTGTAAGCGCTAAGGACCTATACAAAAAATTGCCTTATTGAGTCAAGGGATTTAATGGTTTGATTCACTGAACTTGGAAGCCCAGGGTCAACGATCTCCTTGCCCTCCCGAGCAGGCGGCAGCCTACAGCCCCTCATCCTCGCGGCCATGGGGCGCCAGTGAGGTGTAGGTCCCCCCGCGATATCGCGCCTGCCTGATGAGTTCCTCGGCATCCCCTCCGAATGGACATTCAGGTTCCTCCTGATCACAAGGATAGCCAAGACTCGGCCAATGCCTTGGTGAAGGACCATCAGCGGGGGGTCATGCTCAGGGCCGTCCTGGACGCGAAGGTCGTTAGGACCCGTTATTCCGTTCACAACCTCGGTCTTGTCTTTGACGTCGTGCCGCTGGCCGCAGGATGGCCGCTCATTCTTTGCCTGTTCGTTTCATGGGTATGATTCGGGTCTCAACTGCCCCATATTGCCACAGCGACTGGAAGTAGGCAGCGATCCCCGGGGAGGCGGTGTGAAGCGAACTCGGTAGATGATCCTAAACGAATTGTACTCTCCGAGCCACATCCAAAAAAAAACCACGGGACCAGATAGACAGATTCTCAGGGTGCTTGACAAAAGGCTCCACATCTTTTCTCGCCTCAGCCACATTCAGCTCCCTAATGGTATCCACAAGCAGCTCCAGACATTTTTGTGGAGTAAGGGGCGCATCTCCCAGCCAGTCCTTTGTCTGTCGCATTCGCTGCTCGAGATGGTGGAGGTGCAACTCAGGATGATGGGCGGCGTACCAGATTAGGTCATACCAGTCACGGCCTTTCACCCTGCTTTTCCATCTCCGGCAGAGAATGGCGTGCATTTTTCCGGCGAACAGATCCAGAAGGGAGAAGGCTCGGACCGCGAAGGGAATTGGTTGCAAAAGATAACGGGTCTGGGTTTCAAAACCCGGCGGCGGATCCGTATCCACCTCCAACTTGATCTTTAGGGTCTGGCCTTTTGGTATTGCATGGACGATCGGATCCGCTGCCTGGATCACGATGAGTTGTTTTCGAGTATCGGCTTTTAGAAAGGCCGATTGTATCGGTGATGCCGCAGTTTTTTCGACCCTCTCAAATCTGACATCAAAACCGAAAGCTTCGGCCTCTTTCCGCAGAAATCCAGCATAACCGGCGATATCAAAGGCATCAAACGGCTCAAGCAAAGAGAAATCCATGTCCTCCGAAAATCGATCCAACCCATAGAGGACACGCAAGGCGGTTCCTCCATAGAAGGCCGCCCGTTCAAAAAACTTCCCCCGCCAGAGACCAAGGAGGGCGATTTCCTGCAGAATCTCCCGCAGGGCGTTTGCATAGTCGCTGCGTTCTCGACATTCATACTTTAACAGCATGGCAGCAATGGCTTCATGCATGGGAAATCCCCTTCTCCGTTCTCTGACGGAGTCGCCTAACCAGATCACCAAGCAGCTTGATTCGTCGAGATCGGTAGCGGCCGGCTATTTCATCGAGGGCGGTTCGATTCAGCCCTGCCAAGGCTACGGGATCGATCCTCAAGTTATCCTCAAGATAGGATTTTAATTCCCTTTGGCTCCTAATGCCGGAACCCCGGCTGTCATGGATCTTGTCCGCCAGGGCCTTTTCCGGGGTAGCCATCAAGAAGGCTCGCCCGTTCCCGATATCAACCCGGTCCATTCCCGTTCGGAAGGCCTCCAGAGGGATGCTGCGATAAGTGAAAAAGCCAACCGGCGTAAGGAAACGGCAAGACCGCCCTGTCGTCACAGAGGTTAACGCCTCCACGCGTTCCGGAATCAACCCATAGTACTGTAAAGCGAAATCCAAAGACAGATATGATGGGCCATAGATTAGATTGGCAAGGATCTCGCGAGAATAGGGCCTTCGGCGGTATGGCTCGCCGAAGATATAAAGCCCCTTTTTGATCCTGATGATAGAGCCTTTTTTCAGCAGGGCCGAGATCTTGTCCCTCGGACGAGCATAGTCGCGCAAGCAACCCATGAGGGTCTGATAATCAAACTCCTCATGCTCTATCTCTTTTCGGATGTTCTCGATCATTCCAATGGCAGTGGATACAGCAGGTTCACAATTGGTGTTCAGTTGCCAAGAAATATCTTATTTCGACATACTATGTCGAGAGAAATCCGACATACTATTTATGATTTACTACATTTTGGATTTCCGACCTCGGGCCCCCGTCGGATTCACGCGCCCAACCGAAGGCTATTGTCATGTCGGCCGAACAGTGGGACACGCAGACATGCCACGGCGTACTGGGTGTCCGTGGCCCCTCCGTGCGCGAGACATTGGCGCTCGATCCGATCGAGATAAAACGGAAATAGCCGGCTTTCGCGGGCGTGCACGGCTGCCGATTTTTTCCCCGCACATGGGTCACGTCCACCAGTTGGTCGGGTTGAAAGGGACCGTGAATCTTCCTGGAACCGTAGGTGTCGCAACAGAAGATTTGAGACGCGGTTTTCAAGGAATCGATTGAGTTGCCCAGGAAAGAGGATACCAACTCCCGGCGAAGGATAAGAAAGGCCGCCTTGGAATTACCTATATCCGCTTAGACTGAATATCGCATACATGATGCCTACGAGGGGCGAAACGTTCCGGTCCTTCCAAAACCGGCTTACCGACAGACAGGGCAAGTTTTTTCAGCATGCCTGCGTAGATCCACTGATGAAACGGATACAGCCCATACCAGTAGATCATCCCCCACAGTCCCCTTGGCAGAAACCGTGAGAGGAGCCGTAGTTCCGTCCGATCGCTGGCCAGGGGATGCACCAAAAACGTCATCACCGCCTCTCCCGGTAGCCTCATCTCTGCCAGCAGCGTGAGGCTCGATGGTGACTTCATGTCCAGGACCCGCCAGAAATCGAGGGCGTCGCCGATTCTTATTTCATGATGATCCCGGCGGCCACGCCTCAGGCCGACACCGCCAACCAACCGATCCAGTGCGCCGCGCACCTTCCACAGAAAATCGGCGAAATACCAGCCCGTGTCGCCGCCGATGATCTGGATACGGTTCCAGACATCCTGGTTCGCGGCCTGGATAACCGCACGGTATCCGCACTCATAGACCGTGCCCCCGGCATACTCGGCATCCCCGCATTGGGTCCATTCTGGGACCTCGACGGCGCCGGCATCCGACCAGCAGGTTTCCACGCAGTGCTCCCTGACGCGCTGAAGGGCGAACCGGATGGCCTGCCGACAGGTGATCAGGTCTTGAGGGATCAGCTTGCGGATGCTGTTTTCCTGACACACCACGGGGTTTTTCAGCCCTTCGATGAGGGGCCTTGCAATGGACGATGGGACGGGCGTCACAAGATGGACCCACCAGGAACTGAGCCGGGGTGACAGGACCTTGACCGGTATAATGATGCGTCGGGAAAGGCCCGCCTCCTCAGCATAGAGCTGGATCAGCGACCCGTAGGTCAGGATGTTCGGGCCGCCGATATCAAAGCGTCTGCCGGCAGTCTCCTTGTTCTCGAGACATC
>Ga0172370_10002887_pt1 | contig 24283 bp, 25 predicted proteins | sample LakKiv5m_FD_114538 | JGI IMG/M metagenome (GOLD analysis project Ga0172370, IMG submission 114538) | Freshwater microbial communities from Kabuno Bay, South-Kivu, Congo - kab_022012_11.5m | ecosystem: Environmental > Aquatic > Freshwater > Lake | place: Democratic Republic of the Congo...
CCGGGGGCCAGCAGGCGCCGGAAGCGCTTGGTGTACAGCACCTCGACCAGCTCGAAGGCGTCGGTGGCCACTCCCACGAGCAAGAGCGCCTGGGCGGCCAGCAGCACGAACCAGGCGAGGGTGCCTCCCCATCCCCAGGCCAGGTCCTGGGTAGCCGTCACGCTCCACACCGCCACGGTGGCCAGCCCTTGCAGCGTGGCCGCGAACAGCAGTCGACCGCGCACGGACAGGTGGCCCGAGCGCCCGAGGAAGAGCGCCAGGGGCAGCAGCGCCAGCAAGCTCGCGGCCAGCGCCCGGGTCGGCCAGTCGGGGTTCTCCAGCACCGTCCCCGTCATCCCGAACTTGGGCGTACCGTCGGCCGAGAGCAGGCCCCAGAAAGCGCCCACGCGACCTTCGAGGGTGCGCTTCCAGGGCTGATCGAAGGCCTCCATGACCACGTAGTCGACGTCGTGTCGCGACGCGAACGCCAGGAAGCTGCGCAGGAAGCGCGCCTGGGCTACGCGACCCGGCAGGGCGGCCTCGAAGGCCGGGCCGGCGCTCGGCCAGCCCACCTCGGTGAGCACGATGGGCTTGCCGGGAAAGCGCGCGCGCAGGTTCAAGAGGCGGCTCTCCAGGTGCGACAACGCGCGCTCGGCGGGCACGCCCTCCCAGTAGGGCAGGACGTGCACCGCCAGGAAGTCGACGTGGTCGGCCAGCTCAGGGTACTTCAGCCACACGTGCCAGGGCTCGGCGGCGCTGACGGGCACGGTCACGCGGGCGCGCACGTCGTCGAGGTACGAGGCGAGCGTGGCAGGGGTCACGTCGCCGCGCAGCACGGCCTCGTTGCCGACCAGCAGGTGGGTCACGTTGGGGTGCGCGGTCGTGATCGCCACGGCCTGCTCGATCTGCCTGCGGTTGCGCTCGGCGTTCTTCTCGATCCAGGCGCCCTGCATCACCGAGATCCCGCGCAGAGCGGCCGCGTCGGCGACCAGACCCTCGGAGCCACTGGCGCCGTACGTACGCAGGCGAGAGGTCAGGTGGGAGAGCTTGGCCACGTCGCGCTCCACGGCAGCGCGATCGGGGGCAGCGCCGTCTTCCGGCGAGACGTCGCCGTGGTAGGGGCTGTACGACAACCCCTGCACGCGCCCGAAGAAGGGCTCGGCTTCGTTGGCCCGGTTCGCGAGCCCCCACAGCGCCACGTGTCCGACGATCACCAGGGTCAGGATCCCGAAGCCCGCGATCTTCACGGCGTCTCCCACGGAGGTAGAGATCCGCGCCCGAACCGATTCGGTCCCGATTCCGGAGCCCACCGCCCCGGGACAGTCTCGTGACAGGAAAAAAGAGGAACGCGCGAACGAGACAGGAACCGAAACCAGTCGGACTGGCTCCGACCCCCAAAAAGAAAGGTGCTCGGCGGACGGATCGTCGACGGTGCGCCGAAGCGAACATCGACCTTCGTCCTGGCCCACAGGGTAGGCACGGCGCGAACGCCGTCAAGTGGCGCTTGAAAACCTCGTGCGCCGGCGAGAGGATAGCGTGATCCCGTCGGAGGTCGATCCATGGTCGCCGGATTCCCGCCCGAGCTGGTCACGTTCTTCCACGATCTGCGCCTGCACAACGATCGCGCGTGGTTCACGGCCAACAAGGAGCGCTACGAACGCGACGTGCTGGAGCCCGCGAAGGAGTTCGTGTTGGCGCTCGGTGAGCGCTTGCACCCCATCGCGCCCGGCGTACAGGCCGATCCGCGCGTGAACCGCTCGCTGTTCCGCATCCAGCGCGACACGCGCTTCGCCAACGACAAGACGCCGTACAAGACGAACCTCGGCGTGTGGCTCTGGGAGGGCGTGGGACCGCGCATGGCGTGCTCGGGCTTCTACCTGCACGTCGAGCCGCCGACGCTGATGCTGGGGGTGGGGCTCTACCAGTTCTCCGACGCCCTGCTCGAGGCCTTCCGCGAGGCGGTGCTGTCCGACGTGTACGGCCCGGCCCTCGACGAGGCGGCGCGAAAGGTCACGGCGGCCGGCCCCTACAGCGTCGACGGGCGCCGCTGGAAGCGCGTACCGCGCGGCTACGACAAGGACCACCCCCGCGCCGACTGGCTCACCTTCGGCGGGCTCTACGCGGGCCTCGAGCTGCCGATCCCGCCCGTGTTCCACGAACCGGGCTTCGCGGCCTTCTGCGCCGAGCACTACCGCAAGATGCTGCCGCTGCACACGTGGCTGCGGGAATTGACCGAACGCGCGTGACAGCGGCCAGGCCCGACCTACATCGACTGCCCGGCCGAGACCAGGATCCAGCGCAGCGCGAAACCGCCGGCCAGGATGAGGGCTGGCGTCACCAGGGTGGGCCGCAGCCGGCGGGTGGCCTCGACGGCCTCGAGCGCCAGCGGCACGAGCAGCCCCAGGATCACGACCAGGGCCCAGAAGGCGGCGGTGTACCCACCCCCCAGGAAGAGCTGCGCGGCCTGGCGGGCCGACTCGCCGCCCGTGGCCAGCCCGAGCAGGTACAACGCGATCAGCGCGAGCTCGACCCCGATGGCGCCCACGTCCCAGCGGCGCAGGCGCGCGTGGTCGGCGTGGCCGATCGGGAAGAGCATCAGGAAGGCCGCCGCGGTCGAGAAGCCCGACACCAGGAAGAGCGGGCCGAGCACGGCCGAGCTCCAGACCGCGCGCGCGCCCAGGGCGCCGAGCAGGATGCCCGTGTAGACGCCGAGCGCGACACCCAGCCCCAGGTTCAGCGACGAGAGCGCGCCGCGCCGCGCCCGGGCCCAGGCTGCGACGCGTTCGAGGGGCGCTCCCAGGCGCAGGACCGCGAGGGGCCGCCAACCGGCCAGCGCCCGCGCCTCGCCGGCGGTGAGCCCCGCGGCGGCCAACAGCAGCGCCGCCGGGTAGACCGCCACCAGGATCCAGGCGCCCCACGACATGGGCGAAGCGGGCCGGAAGGCCAGGTAGAAGCGCAGCACGTGCAGCTTGAACGCGAGGTCGAGGAAGAGCGCCAGCATGCCCGCCGACAGCAACACGGGCACGGCCAGCGGCATCCAGCGCAGCGCACGGCTCCGCTCGGAGGGCTCGCCGCGAGCCAACAGCGCGGTCAGGATCATGACGCCGGCCGAGAGGCCGCCCAGGAACAGGTAGACCGGGATCTCCCACCCCCAGATGGTCAGGTGCGGGTCGATCGCGGCGCTGTGACGGAACAGGTCAATCTCGTGCATGGGAGCCCCCTAACTGCAGCCTCCACCTTTCTTCTTCGGCCGCGCGGGCGCCGCCTTGCCCCCGCCCGTGGGTGCCGGAGCCGCAGCGGGCTTGGCGCCGGTCAACTGGGCGTGCAACGCCGCGCGCTTCCCCCAGGTCGCGCGCTCGACCGGCGTGGCCGAGGCCGCCAGGGGCGCCGGCGCCGTCAACGCGTAGGCCTTCCAGGCCGCGAATCCCCCGGTGAGCGCCATGACCGGGCCCCGGTACGCGCGGGCCGCCAGGGGCAGCCCGGCCAGGTCGCCCTCCCCCACCAGCACCACGGTCCGCCCGTCGGCGGCGTCCAGCCCCGCCTCGCCCAGGTGCTCCGGCGACACGCAGGCCGCGCCGGGCACGCGCGCCGCGGCGCAGGCAGCCTCGCCGCGCAGGTCGATCACGCGGAGCGTCCAGGGCTCGGCCACCACGCGCTCGGCCAGCTCAGCGGCCGAGACGGGCAGCACGCGCGCGAGCGACGGATCGGCCCCGGACGCGCCTGGGAACGCCAGCGTGGCGAGCCCGAGCGCCGCGACACCCCCGAAGGTGGCGAAGGCCAAGCGCCGGGCCGGGGTGGGCCCCACGGCCGGGGCCGGCAGCCCCTCGCGCTTCGCCGAGAAGATGCGCTCGAGCTTCTCGGCGCCGAGGAACGCACCCATGGCCATCCCGGCCACCAGCAGCGCGACCACCGGGGCCGGCAACCCCAGCAGCTGGTACAGGAAGAACGGGCCGAGGTCGCCGCTCGTGTGGAAGCCCTGCACCAGCGGCTGCACTTCGCCGTACAGCAGCGAGCCGAGGATGACGCCCACGAACGTGACCAGGCCGTCCAGGTTGCCCGAGGCCGTGGCCACCGCGCTGGTGCCGGGGCAGTAACCCGAGACGATGAAGCCGACGCCCAGGAGGAACCCGCCGGCCAGCATGGGCCACAGGAAGGTGGGGCTGGCGATGCCCTCGGACACGGACACCAGGTCGACCAGGCCCAGGCCCGAGGCCAGCACCAGGCCTGTCATGGCCGTCACGATGGCGCCGAACATCACCTTGAACACGGTCATGTCGGTCAGGTAGAACTGCGCGGTCAACTTGCTCGCGCGCCCGAACCCGGCGCGCTCGAGCACGAAGCCGAAGCCGAAGCCGACGGCCACGGCCACCACCAGCCCCAGCTCGCGCGCCCCGGCCAGCAGCGAATCGAAGGGGAAGAGCGTGGCGAACATGGTGCCCCCCTAGGTCCACAGCCGGCGCACGAAATGCGCCATGGCGTAGCCGCCTCCGAAGACGGCCATCATGAAGACCCACGAGCCCACCGACATCACGGCGCCGCCCGTCAGGGCCTGGCCCGACGTACACCCTCGCGCCATGCGGGCCGCCACGCCCATCAGCACGCCGCCGACCAGCGCCGCGGCCAGGCGCGCTGCCGTCGAGGCGCGCGGACCCTTGATGACCCCGACGCGCAGCCGCCCGGCCGAGTACGCGGCCACGGCGCCGCCGAGGAACACGCCGAGCACCTCGAACACCAACCAGTCATCGAAGAACCCGCGTCCCTCGTGCTTCTGCGGACCGAACACGGGGTGCGCGTCCACGTGGGCCGGCGCCACCACGTCCAGGCCCGCCGCGCCCAGTCGGTTGGCCGCTCCCGAGGCGCCCAGGCCCTTGCCCATGACGAGGAACGAGCCGAGCAGCACACAGCCGAGCAGCACGCCGGCCACGTAGGGGTTCCAGAAGCGATCGGAGCGATCCATCGGCGCCTCCCCCTAGTCGAGATAGAAAAGATGAGGTTCCAGCCCCGCCTCGGCCTTCGAGACGTGGAAGCGGCGTCCCTGCACCAGGCGCGCCACCTCGCTGTCGGGATCGTTCAGGTCCCCGAAGGTCAGGCTGCGCGTGGGGCACACCTCGACGCACGCCGGCGGGCGCCCCACCTCGACGCGGTGCAGGCAGAACGTGCACTTGTCGACGAAGCCCTCGGGGTGCACGTAGCGCGCGCCGATGGGGCAGGCGGCCACGCAGGCCTTGCAGCCGGTGCAGCGGTTTCGCGAGACCTGCACGGTGCCGCCGTCGTTCACGTGGCTGGCGCCGGTGGGACAGGCGCTCACACAGGGGGACGTGCCGCAGTGGTTGCAGCGCTCCGAGCGGTTCTCGGCCGACAGGTCGGGGAAGCGTCCCCGCACCTCGGTCACCACCCAGTCGCGGAAGCCCCCGGAGGGCACCTCGTTCTCGGCCTTGCAGGCCAGCACGCAGGCCTGGCAGGCCACGCAGCGCCGCGTGTCCATGGCCATGCCGTACAGGATGGGCCGGCCGTGGCGGTTCAGGCGTTCTGTCTGGGCGCTCATCTCAGGCCTCCGCCCGCTCGAGGCGCACGAAGTTCACGTTCATGCCGGTCCCCCCCATGATCGGGTCGACGACCACGCGCGTGGTCAGCTGGCTGTCGGAGGCGCCGCGGCCCCGCGCGAAGCCGAGGCCCTTCGACGTGTGCCCGAAGCCGTGCACCAGGTACACGCAGTCGCCACGAATGCGCTCGGTGACCTTGGCCTTCACGGGGTTCGACCGCACGTCGTCCTGGTTCACGAGCACCACGCGCTCGCCGCTCGCCAGGGGCCTGTCCTCGAAGCCGGGCAGCGCGCGGGCGGCGTCGGCGTTGATCCACACCTCGTTCTCCGGGTACAGCTCGGCCAGCTCGCGGTTGTTCGCCGTGCGCCCGAAGGTGTGCACGGGCGCCCGGCCCGACAGCAGGCGGAACATGCCCGCGGGGGGCTCCTCGACCGGCCGGTACACGGGGATGGGGTCGAAGCCCAGGGCGGCCAGCTGCTCGCTGTACAGCTCGATCTTGCCGCTCGGCGTGTCGAAGGCCAGCCCCAGGCCGTCCTCCTCGCAGCAGGGCGCCGCCGCCCCCAGGGCCACGCCGGTGCGCTTCAGTGCGTCGCAGTCGAGGCCGGCGGCCTTCACGCGGTGCATCGCGTACTCGGTGCTGTCGGCCCACGGGAAGTAGTCCGAGAGGCCGATGCGCCGGGCGATCTCGCGGGCAATCCACCAGCCGGGCTTCGAGTCGTACATGGGCTCCACGGCCGGCTGGCGCACGGCCACGAAGGGTTGCTTGTAGGCCGGGGCCCACACGTCGTCGCAGCGCTCCAGGTAGGTCGACTCGGGCAGCACCACGTCGGCCCAGCCGGTGATCTCGGCGGGGAGCACGTCGATGGCCACCAGGAAGTCGAGCTTCTGGATGGCCTCGAGGGTGCGTTGCGGGCTCGGCAGGCTCTGCACGAGGTTCGTGCCGTAGACGATCCAGCCCTTCAGGTCGTACAGCGCCTGGCCGGGCAGCGTGGCGTCGCAGAGGCCCGAGGCCAGCGTCTCGTCGGCCAACGGGTACCGATCGCCCTTCCCGCGGTCGGGCGGGCTCTTGGGCTTCCGACCGTAGGCCGTGTACGGGAAGGCCGGCACGGTCATGCCCGACGGGACCAGGTAGCCGCCGCGCCGGCCCCAGGAGCCGAGTAGCGCCGCCAGGATGGCCAGCGCGCGCGAACGCTGGGTGTCGTCGCCGTACCACGTGACGTGGCGGCCGGGGTGGATCAGCGAGGCAGGGCGCGCCGAGGCGATGAAGCGCGCGCTCTCGCGGATGAGCTCGGGCTTCAGGCCCGTGATGGGCCAGGCCCACTCGGGGCTCTTGTCCTTCACGTGCTCCATCAGCTTGTCGAGCCCCACGGCGTGCGTGGCCAGGTAGTCGGCGTCGTAGCGTTTCTCGGTCAGGATCACGTGCATCCAGGCCAGCAGGAGCGCCAGATCGGTGCCCGGCTTGATGGGCAGCCAGTAGCGTGCCTTGCCAGCCGCCGTGGAGTAGCGCGGATCGACCACGACGAGCTCGGCGCCCTTGCCGATGGCCTCGGCGAGCTCCTGCACCTGGGTGTTGTGCATGTTCTCGCCCAGGTGCGAGCCGAGCAGCGTGATGACCCGCGCGTTCTCGAGGTCGATGGCCTCGGGCGAGCCGAGCCCGGCGCCGAACGTGAGCTGGTAGCCCACCTCGCGCGGTCCGCGGCACTGGGCGTACGACGGCGCGCCGATGGCGGCCGAGCCGTAGGCCTTCAAGAGGTGCGTGAACCACGAGCCGCCGTAGCCGTGCGTGAACAGGGCCAGCGCCTCGGGGCCGTACGTGTCGCGGATCTTCACGAGGTTCTCGGCGACCACGTCGAGGGCCTTGTCCCACGACACGACCTCGAAGGCGTCCTCGCCGCGGCTCTTGACGCGCACCAGCGGCGCCTTCAGGCGATCGGGGTCGTACAGCAGGCCGGTACCCCCGACGCCGCGCGGGCAGAGGCGCCCCTTCGAGAGCGGGTGCAGCGGGTTGCCGGTCAGCTTGGTGACGCGGCCGTCCTTCACGTGCGCCAGCACGCCGCACTTCCAAAAGCACAGCTCGCAGAAGGTGGGCACGACCTTGTCGCCGTCGGTCTCGGGCCGCGTCACGTGGGGGCGATCGCGCCCCCACCAGTCGCTCGCGAGCCCACTCCCCACGGTGGCGGCACCGAACGTCGCCGCGCCGATCCCGATGAACTGCCGTCGTGAGACCTTCGATGCCATGACGCGGGCTCCTTTCAACGGTTCCGGGTGCAGCCTTCCATGCAGGCCACCAGGTCGCGAAGTCGTGGCTCGGCCAGGCGATAGTGCGCAAAACCGGCCTCGCGCACGGCCTCGACTAGGCCCGCCATGCGCAGGATGCGCAGCTGCTGCGACACGATGGCCTGGGGTTGATCGAGGCGCGCCGCCAGGTCGTTCACGGGGCGCGGACGCTCGCACAGGATGGCCACGATGCGCAGGCGGATCGGGTGGCCCAGGGCTTTCAGCATCTCGGCCAGCGAGATGGCGCGCTCGGGGCTCTCGACGATGCGGGGCTCGGCCATGCGGCCCTCCGAAATTGCAACATACAGATATTGCTATATTGATGAGGCGTCAAGCCCCAATCGACAGGTCGCGAACGGAATCAGTCGCGGCGTTCGGGCGTGGGCACGGGGACCGGGACGGGCGCGGGGTCGGACGGCATGGGGGGCGGAGGCGCCAACAGCATCGTGGTCTCGAGCAGCTGCCCGTCGACCCCGAACTTCGTGATCTCGAGGCGCGCGTCGTTTCCCGTGGCCTCGGTGCGGACCACGGCCTTCCAGGCCCCTTCGACCAGGACCCAGGCCGCGTGCTGGGGCACGTCGGCGGCGGCCTCGTCCCACGCGCGGCCGGTGGTCTTGTCGAGGTTGTGGATGACGCCCGGGTGCTTCTCGCCCGCCGGTGACAGGCTTCCGTTGCTCATGGATGTCTCCCTTTCCGGGCCGGCCGCCGCTCCCTGCGGAGCGGGGCCCGCCGCGCCACAGGACGCGGGACCGAGCGTCAGCGCGAGCCCGACGACGACCAGCGCCCCGACGTGCCTCACGCGAGCTCCTTCTCGAGCATCTCCCAGCGCTTGGGCACGAGCTTCTTGTACTCGGCGTACTGGGGCTGCCCCTTGGTGGCGCCGTAGGCCCGCACGGTCTCGGCGACATCCTCGGCGATGTCGGCCATGGCATAGCCCGACACCGAGACCTTGTCGGCGTCCTGCGCCTTCTTCCAGTCGACCCACTTGCCCTTGGTAGTGTCCGTGCCCCAGGTCTTGTACGACCACACGTGGCCGGTCTCGTGGATCATCGAGCCGCGGCGGCTGTTGTCGCCCTGCAAGGCCGTGGCGGTCGCGTCGGGGTAGATGGTCACCTCGCCCGCCGCCCCCGCCGTCATGTACGAGTGGAAGTTCGGACGGTTGTAGGCCGCGGCCCAGTGCGGATCCTCGGGATTCGTGACCACGTTCAGCACGATGCGGTTCACGAGCGCGCGGTTCTTGGCGGGCAGGTACGCTGCGGCCTCCGCGGCCTGGGTCACCGTGTGGTTGTGGAACCCCGGTTCGGGAGCCTTGGGCGCCACGATCTCGATGCTGGTGCCGTCGCTGAACGAGGCCGTGTACTTCTCGGCGTCGGCCTTTTTGCCACGGAACGGGTAGTCCTTGGCCTCGGTGGCCGCCGACAACGTGAAGGTGATGGGCACCGTCCCCACGTCCTCGGTGGACAGCCCCGGCACCGCGTCCTTCGAGCCGATGATCGCTTGCAGGGCCGTGGCCTGCTCCTCGGGCGTCTTGGCGCCGAGCCCGCCGAAGGTGGGCCGCAGGGCGTTGCGCGCCGCGCGCGACACCAGGTTCAGCTCGCCCCCCAGCAGGTTGTCGAGGATGCCCTGGTTGGCGGCCTCGACCTTGCTCCAGCCCGGCAGCGCCCGCGCGCCGGCGATGGAGGCGCGGGCGTCGAGGGGGGCCAACGAGAAGTCGGAGGGCATCTCGGTGGTCGAGGGCTTCGTGCCCCACGCCCCGTTCCAGTCGAGCGCCATCACGTTGACCGTGGCCGCGCCGACCTTCTGGGCCGCCTGGTAGACCGACGCGGGGGCGAAGGCGTGCCCCCACCCGGTGACCTTGGCCTTGACCTGGTCCTGGAACCACCCGACGTAGCCGGACGCGGTGTACCTCGCGTCACGCGACAGTACCAGCGCGTCGGCGGGCAACTCCTTGACGGGGGGCGGCGGCGCTACGGCGGGCTTGGCCGGAGTGGCGGTCGCGGCCGCAGCCGCCTTGTCGCCCGTCGCGGGCGAGAGGGTGGCGGCCCCGGGCGACAGCGCCTCGGACTGAGCCTGGAACCCCTGCGCGCCGCTCATCCCGAGCACCTTGCCGAGCGTGGCGCCCCCCGCAGCCGGTCCGGCGGCCGGCGGTTGGCGCGTCGCGGCGGGCTGCTGCGCTTCCCTGGACTGATGCGTGGTCACCTGCGTCACCCGGGATCAGACTCGTAGCCCTCAGTCTACGGATAGCGGTCGCCCGGTTCAAGGGCGCCGCGAGGCTGTCACCGCTTCTTCACCAGGGCCAGGTTCGCGGTCTGGAACACCACGTCGTAGCCCGGGAAATCGGACAGGCGGAAGCCGTCCGACGGCGCGCCGGCGCGCGTGGGCCCGGTCGGCACGATCATCCAACCGTAGGAGGGCGGGACGGGCAGGCGGGCGCGGTCACGGAGGGCCGGGTTCTGGGGCCCGAAGTGCGCGGCCACCGGTCGATCGGCCAGGTAGGGCTGCAAGAGCGGAGGCGCGGCCACCGACGCCCCGGGGGGCACGCGGGCCAGCACGTCGGCGTATTCGACCGCGGAGGGATCGCCGCCGACCGCGTTCAGGAAGCCGTGGCCCCAACGCGCCTGCAAGGCCGGAGCGGCGACCAGCAGGCTGGCCACGACCAGCGCCTTCCAGGCACCGTAGCGGCGCGAGCCCTCGGCGCCGATGCCGGGCGAAAGCTGCGCGCTCCAGCGCGCGAAACGGGCCAGCCCTTCGACCGAGCCCCAGGCCAGCACGGGCAGGAGCAACGCCTCGTAGTGGAACCACAGCGACCGCATGGGCTCGTGGCCGGACAGCAGGTTCTGCAGCACGATCGGCGCCGCGACCACCAGCGTGCGCGGGGCGAAGAGCGGAAGGAAGCCCCACGAGACGAAGAGCTTGCCCAGGTAGGCCGCGCTGTCGGCCGAGAAGAGCGTGCCCCAGAACGCGGCGGGGCGCGTGACCGGCGCCAGGAGCAGCGCGCCCCAACTGTCGCCCAGGTGGGCGTACCGCACCATGGTGGCCTCGGCGTGGTCCCCGCCAAACAACGGGATGAGCCAGCCGATGGCCAGGACCAGCCAGCCGAGCGACAAGACGATGGTGGCGACTCCCAACCGGCGCCGCAGGCCGGGGCGCGCGAGCATCGTGACCCCCAGGGCGGCCGTCACGAGCGCCACGTTCTCCTTGCACGCCAGCGCGGCCAGCAGGAACACGAAGAACGGTCCCGGACGCTCCTCGTCGGCGGCGACGAACAGGGCCAGCAGCAACGGAAGCGCCACCTGCGCCTCGTGCAGGTCGAAGCTCAACGAGGCCGTGGCGGGCTGCACGACCAGCAGCGCAGCGGCGAGCGCCGAGACCACCGGGCCGTGCCGGCGCCGCGCGAGCCTCCAGAGCGGGAACACGGCCAGGGCGAGCAGCGCCGACGACAGGACCAGCAGCGTGGCCGGCGACCGCGCCAGGCAGTAGAACGGCAACAGCGCGTACAGCATGGGCGCGGCGTGCGACTTCAGGTGGTCGCCGCTCTCGATGGTGCTCACGAAGCCGTTGCCTTCGGACGCGTTCCAGAAGCCGTGGGCGTAGATGCCGAAATCGAAGGACTGCACGCCGAAGCCCTGCCAGCGCAGGAGCGACGGCACCACCAGGAAGATGAACGCCGCCAGCGCCAGCAGCGCGGGGATCCACACCTCGTGACGGAGACGGACGGGGCTCTCCTGCGCCATCCGGGGCTCCTCAGGGCAGCCGGTAGAGCGGGGGCGCCACGTCGGCTGACGACGGCCAGAACCAGGCGAGCAGGGCCGCCACCAGCACGATCCAGGCGACCACCAACCAGGGCCACCACCGCTTCGACGCCGCGTGCGGCTGAGAATCCACTCGAACCTCCCGAAGCACCAACTATACTGAATCGCGCTGGGCTACGGGACTGGAAAGAGGACGGCGATGGGCGCGCGAAGGGATCCGATCCGGGGCGCGGAGGTCGCGGGGGTAACCCGGCTGTCGCGCGCGCTGATCGCCGTCCTGGTCGTGGTCGTCGTGGGGGCGTCGGTGCTCGGCGTGCTCGGCGTGTACCTGTGGCGCGAAGACGTACGCGCGACCCGCGGGCCCGATCGACGCGAGCCGCGGCCGCCGGCGCCCGACGCGGTGGCCGTCTACGCCTACGGCGACTCCACCATGGTGGGCGAGCCCTACTATGACGCGCTGAACATCCCGAAGGTCGTGGCCCACCTGCTCCGCGACCGCGTCGGCGCGCGCCCGCTCGAGGTACAGAACCTGGCCTTCACGGGGAACGCCCTGGTAGCGACCCCCCCCGAGGCGCTCCACCAGGTCCTGGCCGCACCCGAGCGCTTCCGCCCCGCGGCGCTGCTCGTGTACCTGGGCCACCTGGAGCACGTGCGCGCTCCGGCGATCGGTGCCCCGGGCGCGCCCGCCTCGCCGCAGCCGGACCCCGACCCCGTCGCCACGCGCTTCGGCGCGGCGCTGCACGATCTGGCCGAGCGAGCCCGCCGGGCCGGGATCCCGCTGATCGTGGGCGTGCCGATCTCGAACACCGCCGATTGGCCACCGCAGCAGTCGCCCCACGCCATCGGACTCGCGGACGCCGACGCGCGGCAGGTCGAGGGCCTGGTCGACGACGCCGTCCGGCGCCTGGAGCAGAACGACGCCGCCGGCGCGTTGCCGCTCCTCGACCACGCGCTGGCCCTCGAACCGGGCTACGCCGACGCGCTGTTCCTGCGCGGGCGGGCGCTGCGCGGCCTGGGCCGTGACGACGAGGCCCGGCGAGCCTTCGACCAGGCGGTCGATCGCGATCGGACGTTCCGCGCCACCACCGCGCAGGCCGAGGCCGTCCGCGCGCTCTGCCGTGAGGGTCTCGCGACGTGCGTGGACCTCGAACCGAGCCTGCTGGCCCGCTACGGCTTCCTCGACGATCGCCTGTTCGTCGACGCCCACCACCCGAACGCCCGACTCTACGCGCTGCTCGGCCAGGGATTCGCCGACGCCCTGGCGTCGCGGCTCGGCGCACCGCCACCGCCGCGGCTCGACCCGGACCACCTGCCGCCCGCGCTCGACGTAAGCTCGCAGGAGCTGTCCGTCACCCTGCGCACGGCGACCTGGATGACCGAGAACGCCGCGGGCACACGGGGCCTCGTGAAGCGCTGGTCGCTCCGGCGTGCCGCCGACCTGTTCCAGAAGGCCGACCCGCTGGCGACCACCGACGCCGAGCGCAAGGTGCTGGCGGCACGACGCGCGATCCTGGCGGCCGTGCAGGGCGACGTCGCCGAAGCGAACCGGCTGGTCGAACTGGCGCGCCAGGCGCCCTCCCCCACCGACGTGGGGGACTTCCTGGAGAACCACTACGTGCGCGAGATCATGGAGCGCGCGGGGGTGGCGCCGGAGACAGGCCGCTAACCGTCAGCACGCGCTCGAGCTCGGCCGCGATCAGGTGGTGCCCCTCGGCGGTCGGGTGGCAGTTGTCGAGGAACAGCCGGTCGTCGGGGATGCCGTCCGGCACCGCGGCCTCGAAGAGCCGCTCGACGTCGACGAGCGTAGTGCCCGGGTGCTCCGGGACCAGGTGGCGGATGGCGTCGTTCAGGGCGCCCAGGGCGCGGGCCGGGCAGGCGTCGGTGTCGCGCGCGGCCAGGTACTCGGCGCGCGCCCCGGCCAGATCACCCACGCCCTCGCGGGCCTGGGCCAGGCGGTAGTGCAGGCCCGCGACCTCGGGGTGCGCCGCCGCCTCGGGACCGACCAGCGCCAACGCCTCGGCGGCGCGCCCGGCCTGCAGCAGCTCGCCCGCCCGGACGAGCGTGGCCTCGAGGGCGGCGCGCGCGGTCGGATCGTCGAAGCGTGACGCGAAGGGCGGGAAGCGCAGGTTCGAGGGCACCGTGGCGAGCAGCAGCGGCACCCCGCGCTCGTGGCACAGGTCCGCGAGCGCGGCCAGGCGCTGCCGGGCGGTCTCGACCAGCGCGTCGCGCGCGGCGTCGCTCGGCAGGATGGCGTCGTCGGTGACGAAGGGCGCCTTCAACGCGCCGTCGCGTGCCCGGATCTGCTCGAGCGTCAGCCCGCTGGAGGCCGCCACCAGCCGCGCCCGCAACGCCGCGAACAGCCGCACCCGCCCGAGCCAGCCGGCCAGCCCGCGCCGCTGCCAGTCGCGCTGCGCCTCGAGCATGTGCTCCAGGTGCTCGCTGGTGCCCAGGTACGCGAAGACGACATCGGGGGCGAAGGTCAGCACCTCGCCGACCACGCGCGAGACCCGCCCGCTCGCGAACGTGCGCGCCCCGACGTTGAGCACGCGCCGATCGGCTCCCGGCGCCAGCTCGTCGAGGCGTGCCTGGAGCAGGTCGGAGTAGGCCGCCAGGGGCCCCGGGAACTCGTTGCCGTGGTGACCCCACGTGATCGAGTCGCCCACCGTGAAGAGGCGCAGGCTGCCGGGGGCGCGCGCCGCGGAGAACGGCTCGGTCCGCCAGGTGCGGCGCTGCGCGGGCACGACCTCGACGACGTCGCCGACGCGGCGGAAGATGGGCGTGCCCTCGTCGAAGCCGGCCAGGTACGGATCCTGCGGCGTCTCGAAGCCCGCCAGGCGCAAGCCGAGCTCGACCAGCACGAACGGCGCCAGGGCCGCGAGCAGCAGACCGATCAGGCGACGTCGCATGCGGGCACCCCGTCCGTCACTCGAGGCTGGTCCCGAGCCTGGCGGCGACGTCCGAGAGGGTCTCGTCGGCGAGGTCGAGGCGGAGGAGCTCGAGCGCCTCGTCGCGCGTCATGAGACCCTGGCGGATGAGCTTGCTCATCTCGACGTGGTAGTGCGTGTAGCCGTAGTACCGCATCGAGTTGGCCACCGACAGGAAGTTCAGCAGGCAGTTCGTGGACTTGCCCGGATAGCTGACCCTGGGGTACTTCCAGTTCAGCTCGCGCTGGATCACGGCCACGTACTCGTCGGGGTGGCCGTCGAGGAACCAATGGGGCGACAGGACGACCGCCTTGTGCTTCTTCTTGGCGCGCGTCACGACCTCCTCCATGGTGGAGGGGAAGTCCTTGAAGCGCGGGTCGTCCTTCAGCGTGGCGAGGAACTGGCGGGTCGCGCGCGCCATCGAGCCGTACTCGGGCGCGTCGACGTTGCAGGCGCACTTGGTCATGACGCCGGGACGCGCCGACTGGCCCTTGGTCCAGCCCGCGATGATCAACGGGATGTCGAAGCGCGCGGCCATGTCGAACGTGAGCTGCATGTACCAGATGGAGCACGGGTGGCAGATGACCGCCCGCGAGCGGGTCTCGACCATCTTGCGGAACAGGTCCTTCATCACCTCGGTGCGGAAGAACAAGAAGTCGACACCGAGCGCCTCGACCGCGTGGTGTACGTTCTCGATGGCCTCGGCAGTCTCGAAGCCGTGGTCGAACATGAACGCCAACGGGTTCATGTGGTAGCGCTTCTTCATGTAGTACAGGGCGGCCGTGCTGTCCTTGCCGCCGCTGCACATGACCAGGCAGTCGTAGGTGCCCTTGCCGCGGTGCTTTTGCAGCATGCGCACGAAGTCGGTCTCGAGGAACTCGTCCTGCGGCGCGACGGTCTCGAGGTGCTCGGCCTGGCGGCACACGCTGCACAGGCCGCTGTCGTCGATGGTGATGTCGGGTGGGCTGTGCGGCAGCACGCAGCGCGTGCACAGGCGACGTCCGGGGTCGTTCTCCATGTCATCCTCCTGCACGGACGAGCAGTCTCCAGCCCGCGCCGTCGCGCCGCCGATCGAGCTGCACGTGGCCCTCGTCGGCCAACGCTGGCGGCACGGACTCGATGGGCTCGCCGTCGTCGAGCAGGATCTCGAGCACGGCCCCGGCGTCGAGGCTCTCGAGGCGCACCAGCGCGCGCGCCGAGTTGGCCGGGCACTTCACGCCCCGCAGGTCGAGCCGGTCGTCGGCCACGATGGGATTACTCACGAGGCCCGCCTCACCGCGATCACGGACTGTTGCAGGGCTTCGAAGGCGGCGTCGAGGTCGGCCGCGTCGGTGAAGCGGCTGAGGGTCAGGCGCAGCGATCCGTCGGCCTGGTCGGGCGTGCGCCCGATGGCGGTGAGCACGTGGCTCGGGCGGGTGCTGCCCGACGAGCACGCCGAGCCGCGCGAGACCCTCACGCCGCGTCGATCCATCTCGGCCAGCAGCGCGCGGCCCGAGCAGCCCGGGAACGACACGTTCAGGTTGGTGCACAGGCGCCGCTGGCGCGGGCCGTTCAGCAGCGCCCCCGGGATCCCCGCCAGGATGCGCTCGAGCAGGGCGTCGCGCAGCGCGGCGACTCGCTCGTTGTCGATGGGGTCGGCGAGCTCGACGGCCTTGCCGAAGCCGACGATGCCCGGCGTATTCGGCGTGCCGGCGCGCAACGCGCCCTCCTGCTCGCCCCCGTGCAGCAATGGTTGCAGCCTGACGCCGGAGCGCACGCGCAGGGCGCCGACTCCCTTGGGGCCGTGCAGCTTGTGCGCGTTCAGCGACACCAGGTCGGGCAGGGGCCGGTCACCCCCGAGGGGAGCCTTCGTGAACGACTGGCACGCGTCGGAGTGGAAGAGCACGCCGCGCGCGCCGCACGCCGCAGCCAGGTCGTCGACCGGCTGGAGCGTGCCGATCTCGGCGTTGGCGTGCCCGATGGAGACGAGCACCGTGTCGGGGCGCAGGCTGCGCGCCACGTCGTCGGGGTCGACGAAGCCCTCCCCGTCGACCGGGACGCGCGTCACGGACCAACCGTGGCGCTCGAGCCACGCGCAGGGGGCCAGCACGCTCGCGTGCTCAAGGACCGACGTGACCAGGTGCCGCCCGCGCGCCTCGTGCTCCCAGGCGACCCCGAAGAGCGCCAGGTTGTTGGCTTCGGTGCCCCCGGACGTGAATACGAGCTCGTCGGCCGGCGCCCCGAGCCGCGCGGCCACCACGGCGCGCGCCCGCTCGAGCGCGAGGGCCGTGGCCCGCCCCTCGGCGTGCGTCGAGGCCGGGTTCCCGTACCCCTCGTCGGCGAAGGCGCGCACGGCGTCGAGCACGCGGGGATCGGGTCGGGTGGTGGCGGCGTTGTCGAGGTAGACGGTGCGCATGGCCTCTTCTCGTGCGCACCCACCGTAAGGAGTCGCGGGGCAGCGGTCAAGTGGACAGGCGGCAGAACGACAACTGGCTTGTCGGGCGAGCGCGCCGCGGTATCATGAATCCAGACGTGGAGGACACGGTGGGATTTCGCGAGAGGCTGAAGCGCTTCACGTTGGCGGTGGCGCGGGGGGTCACCCGGGTGCTGCTGTTCGTGGGGCTCGTGCTCGTGTACCTGCTGGGGGTGGGGCCCACCGCCCTGGTGACGGCGGTGTTCTCGCGGCGACGCTGGCGTGCGCGTCGCGGCGCGTCGGGAGGGTACTGGCAGCCGGCCGTGGGCTACACGGCCGACCTCGACGACGCCACGCGCCAATCGTGACGGGGGAAGACCACCCATGAAGCTCTGGTACCTCCTGAAGGAAGCCTTCCACCTCATCCGCCGCCGCAAGGCCTACGTGCTGGCCCCGCTGCTCGTGCTCCTGATCCTGCTGGCGCTGGTCGCCTTCTACGTGGGTCCCGGCGCCGTCGTCACGTTCATCTACGCCGGCGTCTAGGCCACTGGGGACACCGCCACCGTGAACATCCTCGGCATCTCGGGCTTCTACCACGACTCGTCGGCGTGCCTGGTCCGCGACGGGCAGGTGCTCGCCGCCGCCCAGGAAGAGCGCTTCGACCGCGTCAAGGGCAGCGCCGCCTTCCCCGCGCGCGCCATCGACGCCTGCCTGAAGCAGGGCGACATCAGCATCCTCGACGTCGACCACGTGGTCTTCTACGAAAAGCCGTTCCTGAAGTTCGAGCGCGTGCTGATGGACCACGCGCGCTCGTTCCCGTTCTCGCTGCCGCAGTTCCTGCGCACCATGCCGGCGTGGCTGGGCGAGCGCCTGTCGCTGCCCCTGAAGCTGAAAGCCGAGCTCGGCTTCGGCGGCCGGACGCTGTTCGTGCAGCACCACCTGGCCCACGCGGCCAGCGCCTTCTTGCCCTCGCCCTTCGACGAGGCCGCCATCCTGACCGTCGACGGCGTGGGCGAGTGGGCCACCACCACCTGGGGCGTGGGGCGCGGCAACCAGGTCGAGATCCGCGAAGAGCTGCGCTACCCCGATTCGCTGGGGCTGCTCTACACGACGCTCACGACCTTCCTGGGGTACGAGGCCAACCGCGGCGAAGGCAAGGTCATGGCGCTCGGCGACTATGGCCGGCCCACCGCCCTCGAGGCCCTGCGACGCCTGATCGACCCCCAGCCCGACGGCAGCTTCCGGCTCGACCCGGCCTACTTCACCTTCGGGCACGGCCGCACCATGTTCTCGCGGCGCTTCGTGAAGGCGTTCGGGCCGCCCCGCGAGCCCGGCGGCGCCCTCGAGGCCCGGCACTTCGACCTGGCGGCCAGCCTGCAGACCCTGCTCGAAGAGCGCCTGCTGGCCATCACCACGCACATCTCGCGACAGACGGGGCTCACCACCCTGTGCCTGGCCGGAGGCGTCGGCCTCAACTGCGTCGCCAATAGCCGCATCCTGGCCGAGACCCCGATCCAGCGCCTGTTCGTGCAGCCGGCCGCCGGCGACTCCGGTACCGCCCTGGGGGCCGCGCTCTACGACTGGTGCGGCCTGCAGGGACAGCCGCGTCGCCACGTGCTGACCGACGCCTTCCTGGGCCCCGAGTACGCCGCTCCGCGCATCCGACGGGCGCTGGCGACCCGCGGCGTGCAGGCGCGCGAGCCCGAACCCGCCCAGCTGCTCACCGAGGTGGCGCGCCGGCTGGCCGACGGGCAGGTGATCGGCTGGTTCGAGGGGCGCATGGAGTTCGGCCCGCGCGCGCTGGGGCACCGCAGCATCCTGGCCGACCCGCGCCGCGCCGAGATGAAGGATCAGCTGAACGCCAAGGTGAAGCACCGCGAGCCCTTCCGCCCCTACGGCGCGAGCGTGCTGCGCGAAGACCTGGCCGACTGGTTCGGCCCCGACATGGACAGCCCCTACATGCTGTTCGCGATGCAGGCGCACCCCGAGGCGCAGGCTCGCGTACCCGCGGCCGTCCACGTCGACGGCACCTGCCGCCTGCAGACCGTCACGGCCGAGGCGAACGGGCGCTACTACGAGCTGGTGCGCGAGTTCAAGCGCCAGACCGGCGTGCCCATGGTGATCAACACCTCGTTCAACGACAACAACGAGCCCATCGTCTGTACCCCCGACGACGCGCTGGCGTGCTTCCAGAAGACCGAGATGGACGCCCTGGTGCTCGGCCCCTTCCTGGTCGAGAAGCCGGCGAGCCCCGGATGACCGCGCCGGCTCACGGCTGCGATCCCGCGCACGTCCGCCCCCGCCGTGCGACCCGCGTCGTCGCCGCCCTGCTGGTCCTGGTCGCGTGCCTGGCCGTCCTCGAGCTCGGCCTTCGCCTGCCGCGGCTCGACGCCCGCATGGTCGCGCGCGCCCTGTACTACCAGGCGGTCGACACGCCCGTGCACCGGGCGTCGGACGACCCGTTGCTGGTCTACGAGCTGCGCCCGGGCGGCCGCGTGCAGAACGTCAGTGACTACGGCCCCTACGTCGTGACCATCAACGCCCACGGAGCGCGCGGGCCCGAGCTCCCGGCCGAGAAGGCGCCGGACGTGTTCCGCATCCTGTTCTTCGGCAGCTCGCCGGTGTACGGGGCCCACGTGAACGACGACCAGACGCTCCCCGCCGCGCTCGGCCGGCTCCTGAACGCCTCGGCACCCCCGGGGCGGCGCTACGAGGTCTGGAACTACGGAACCAGCGCCTACAACCTGGGGCAGAATCTTCACCTGGCCCGCCTCCGGCTGGCCCGCCTGGAGCCCGATCTCGTGCTCGTGCAGCTGTACAACCAGACGGGCCAGCGCGCGTTCCCGGCCCCGGCGCCCGGAGAGCCCCCCCTCGACGTCGCGCCCTTCTTCCGCCGCGATCCCCGCCTCTACCTCGAGAACTTCCCCCCGCCTCCGGGCGTGCCCGTCGGGCTGCACCTGGCCGCGCTCGAGCACGTGGCCGCCTATCGCACCCTGTTCGCCTTCCTGCGCGCCCAGCGCAACGTGGCGAAGACCGAGAGCCCGTTCGTGGCCGCGTACGTCGACAGCGAGCTGGCCGGGCTGGTGCAGGAGTCCCGGGCACGGGGGACCGGGCTCGCGTTCGTGCAGCTGCCGTGCAGCCCCGGCGACCAGGTGCCGTGGCTCGTGCGGCTGGCGACGTGGCTCGGCCGCGCGCACGTCGTGCGCGTCCACCGGGACGGCCGCGAGCGCGACTTCTACCGCGACCACCCTCCGCCCCCCATCCTCAGGGAGATCGCAGGGCTGCTGGCCGACGAGCTCCTGCGCGCGGGAGTGCTCCCGGACGCGGATCAGCGCCCCGTCACGCGGTAGAGCTCCAGTGGGATCGTTGCGGACATCGGCCGATCGTAGTTGAAGGGTGCACCCGGCGCGTCGACGCGTTCGACCAGCGTGACCTCGGCCCGCTGCGCGAGGGTCTCCTTCACCGTACGGCAGGGCGGGTAGATGTCGGTGAAGGTCTCGGGGGGCAGCCCTCCCTGGCCATCCGCCTGGCGGATGTGGCAGCTGCCACCCAGGTACAGGTAGGCTTCGCCGCGGGGCGGCAGGTCGAGGGGCGTCGTGAAGTCCAGCAGCCGCTGGTGCGTGCCCGCGAGGGCCGGGAGGTTCGCGTCGCGCAGGATCAGGCCCGCCTCGCGCCGGTCGGCGAGGTCGACCAGCACGACGGCCTCGTCGGGCACCTGCGCCAGCGACCGCAGCAGGAGCTCGTACTCGACGGTGTGCGACCATTGCATCCCCAGGAACGCGCGGGTCGGCAGGAAGAACAGCCCGAGCAGCACGACCGCCACGGCCTGACTGCGGAGCGCGATCCAACGGTCGTCGGCCCCGGGGCGCCAGTGCCGAAGGAGGGTGCGGGCGGCCACGTAGACCGCGCCCCCCGCGAACAGCGCCTGGAAGGCCAGCCCGAGGACCACGTACCGGTGGTTCGTGACGTTGTCGGTCACGACCCGCCCGAGCGACGCGGACGCCGAGAGCATCGCGAGCAGGAGCACCGCGCCCCGTTCGGGGGCTCGCTTCCAGACCACGACGCCGACCGCGGCCAGCAGGACGGCGGAGACCAGCAGGCTGTCGGTCGGCAGGTACGGAGATCGCGCGAAGAACGGGAACGCCAGGTAGTACAAGGGGTTCAGCTTGGTCCACGGGACGCGACCGACGCTCCGGATCTCGGCGACGTCGTTCACGACGGGCGTAAGCGCGAGCACGAGGTACAGCGCGACGCCGATCCCGAACGCGATCCACTCGGGCGTCCGGCGCGCGCGCGCGACGACGACGACCAGCACGGCCAGGATCCCGATCGCGCCCTCGGGGCGCAGGTTGGCCATGCCGCCGAGCAGGGTCGCCACCAGCACGACGTCGACGCCGCTGCCCGTCCGCGTCCACGCCAGGGTGCGCTCGACCGCCGCCACGCCGCAGAGCAGCAGCAGGATCTGCGGCCCCGTCGACGCCGTGAGCTTCACGAACACGGCCGAGGCCGCCAGGAAGAACAGGGCCGCCAGCGCCGCCGCGCGATCGTCGAACAGCCCGACCAGCAACGCGAGCGCGGGGACCAGCAGCGCCAGCGCGAGCCCCAGGTTCAGGTGCGCCAGGAGCTGCGGTGTCAACGGGCCCGGGAGCCGGGCCAGCAGCCACGCCCAGGCCGGCGAGGGCCGGTGCAGCCCGGTGCTCGGCCGGATGTCGTCGACGTAGGGCACGCTGCACAGGTGCAGGATGATCAGGACGCCCGCAGCCAGGGCGGCCGCGAGCCAGAACCGGCGCCCGAGGTCGAGCCGCAGGAGCGAGCCCGCGGCCCGGCCTATCGCCAACGCACAGGCCAGGAACAGCACGGCGGACACGTCGATCGGCACGGGGCTCCCTCCGGCGTGCATGCTACCGAACGGGGGCACGCCGGGCAAGCGAGCGGACGCCCGGGCAGCTAAAAGTCGACGCGCAGGTTCAGCCCCAGGTCGACCATCTGGTAGGGGTAGGCGGCGGAGCGAGGCCCTCTGCCGGCCGCGATGCGGGCCCCTCTTGCAATACCGTACAACCAGCTGTACGGTTTACCCATAGAACCGTACAGGAGCCATGACGGATCTTGCTGTCACGCGCAGAACTGCTGGAAGTCCTGGACGATTGGAACGACTGGCGGAATCCCCTGCCGCCCCACACGATCGGGCAACCGCGCCGCCTGACCCAGACCATCCTCTCGATGGCCACGGGGCGCGAGGTGGTCGCCATCACCGGGGTACGCCGCTCGGGCAAGAGCACGATCCTGTACCAACTCATGGACGCCCGGCTTCGAGCAGGCATGGAGCGCGACCGCCTGCTGCTCGTGAACCTCGAGGACCACCGCTTCGCCCCACACCTCGGCGCGGACCTGCTCGATCGCATCCTGGAGGTGCACCGCGAAACGCGCGCGACCAGCGGCCCGCTCACGGTCTTCCTCGACGAGATCCAGGAAGTCCCCGACTGGGAGCGCTGGGTGCGCAGTCACTACGACCGCGAGCCCGACCTGCGCTTCGTGCTGACCGGATCATCGGCGCGCCTGCTGGCCTCCGACCTGTCGACACTACTCACGGGCCGAACGCTGACCTTCACCGCCCGCCCCCTGTCGTTCGCCGAGTTCCTCGAGTTCCAGGGCGTCAACGACGTGACGGGCGGCCCTCCGCTCGAGGTCGCTCGGGCCAACCACGGTCGCCGTCACGAGCTGGCGCACGCCCTGGCGCGATACGTCGAGTGGGGAGGATTCCCCGAGGTGGTCAAGGCCGACACCGACGCGAGGCGCCGGATGCTCCTCCAGCAGTACTTCGACGACATCCTGGGCCGTGGCGTCCTCCGACGGTACGCCGTCCGCGACTATGCGCTGCTGCGCGATCTCGCGCTGGTCCTCCTGGCCAACATCTCGAACCTCATGAGCTACGGCGCGCTCGGCCGCACCCTGGGCACGTCGGCCTCGACGGTGCAGTTGCTCTCGAGCCACCTGGAGCAGGCCTTCCTGCTCGCACAGGCGCGCCTGTTCTCGTTCTCGATGAAGGCGTCCGTGGCCGCCCAGAAGCCGCGCAAGATCTACGCCATCGACCCCGGCCTCCGAAACGCGGTGGTACCGCGCTCCTCCCCCGACCATGGGAGGCTCGCCGAGAACCTCGTGTATCAGCACCTGGCCTCGTCCGGAGAGCCCCCGCGCTACTGGAAGGACGGCCCCGAGGTCGACTTCGTGGTGGGGCGCACCCCGCCAGTGCCGATCAACGTGACGTTCGGCGATGAGATCCCCGAGAGGGAAAGAGCCGGGCTGGCCGCGTTCTTCGAAAAGCACAAGGCGCGGGAAGGCTGGCTGATCACGCGGGGCCAGATCGCCGAGGAGACGCTGGGCAAGGGCAAGGTGCACGTGGTGCCCCTGTGGGCGTGGTTGCTGGCGGATCAGGGTGACGTCGGAACGGCTCGCGTGTGAGCGGACCATCCGCCCCGACCTAGAAATCGAGCGCAAGCGCACAGAGTGTCTTCCAACGCACAAACCGTAGCGGAGCCATGGGACGGCGCGTGCATGTCTCTTCTCGAAGACGTCACCTTGCCTGGTGGCATGTGATGGTGTCATAGTAGTGGTGCACCAAGTTGGTGCTGACATGGAGGCATCGATGCACCGCATGAGCGTCACGATCGACGAGGATCTGCTGCAGCGCGCTCAGCGAGCCCTGGGCACGCACACCAAGCGCGAGACCATCGTGGTGGCGCTGGAGGAGGCCGCCCGGCGCCGGGCCGTGCAGGTGGCGCTGGCCGCGGCCGGGACCGTGGACCTGGGTTTCACGGTCGACGACCTCCTGCGGCAGCGCGACGAGGACCAACGCAAGCTGGTGTCGCCATGATCCTGGTCGACAGTTCGTGCTGGATCGAGTTCCTACGGCCCGGGGGCGACCAGGGCGTGCGGGCCGCGGTGGCGGCTGCTCTGGAGAGCGGCGACGCGGCGGTGTGCGACGTGACGCGCGTCGAGATACTGGGGAACATCGCGCGCCAGCCAGAGTACGCAACCACGACGGCCGTGCTCGCGGCCGCGGAGGCCGTGCGCGTCGAGGCCCCCGACTACGAGCGGGCCATCGACGTCGGTCGTGCGTTGCGCAAGAGTGGCTATTCAGCGCCGGCGGTCGACCTGATCCTGGCGGGCGCGGCCATCCATCGAGGCGCGATGGTGCTGCACGCCGATCGTCACTTCGAGACCATGGGAGCGGTGGCGGGGCTGAGGCAGCGCTTCGTCGACAGGAACAAGGCCTGACGCCGGCGCGAACAACTAGCGCATAGGAGCTTCCAACGGCCTTTCGTCCCGTGAGGCCGAGTATGACGAGGGACGCGGAGCCGGTCAAGGTCGACGAGGAAGGCCGGATCGGGGTTCTCGAGGCGAGACGGAAGGCTCGAC
>Ga0172370_10002889_pt1 | contig 24273 bp, 20 predicted proteins | sample LakKiv5m_FD_114538 | JGI IMG/M metagenome (GOLD analysis project Ga0172370, IMG submission 114538) | Freshwater microbial communities from Kabuno Bay, South-Kivu, Congo - kab_022012_11.5m | ecosystem: Environmental > Aquatic > Freshwater > Lake | place: Democratic Republic of the Congo...
GCTCCCTGCCCACCCCCGGCGACCACTACCTGCTCCCGCCCGTATCGCCCGGGCGCATGGTCGAGCTGCTCACCCGGACCCTCGGCGAGTTCGAGACCCCGGCGTCCGAAGCGCCTCCCCCCCCCCGCCACCCCCGCCCGACGCCGACCTCGACGCCGCCGAGCTCGAAGACGACGCCGACTTCGCCGAGGCCGAGCTGCACGAGTCCACGCGCGAGGACCTGACCACGGCGCGCGACGAGGTGGCCACCGCCCCCAACGCGGCCGTCGAGCCGCCGGCTCCGCCCACCGCAGAGCCGATCGAGGCCGACGAGTTCGCCGACGTACCGGCCGAGAGCGACGACGCGATCGCGGGTGCCGCGGTCCTCTCGGGCACCCTCGGGGCCTTCCCGCACGAGCCGTCGATCAGCCAGCCCGAACCCAGCCTGGGCGGCTTCCAGGCCGACCGGATCACGAGCGTCGAGCGCTACGTGTCACGCCTGCACGGCGAGTTCGTGCGCATGGAAGACCAGATCGAGGAGCGCCGGGCCGAGCTCGACGTAGAGCGCGAGCGCCTGCAGGCGGAGCGCGACGCCGCCCTGGCCGAGGCGCAACGTGCGACGGCGCTGGTCGAAGAGAACCGCCTGCTGAAGGCCGAGCTCAAGGCGGCGCTCGAGCTGAAGTCCGATCCCTCCGAGTTGGAGCGCGCTCAGTCCGAACTGGCGGCGCTGCGGGCCGAGGCCGAGTGGGCGCGCACCGAGGCGGAGAGCAAGCAGGTCGAGCTGACGCGCGCGCGGACCGAGGCCGATCGCCTGCTGGGCGAGGCCGATCGCCTGCGAGGCGAGTCCGAGCGCCTGCGCGCCGAGCTGGCGGCCGTCTCCGAGCGGGCTCACCAGGCCGACAACGTGCTCACCGACGTCCGCGAGCGCGCGCAAGCCGACACCAACCGCCTGGGGGCCCAGGTCGCCGCGCTCGAAGCGCGGATCAGCCGGGCGACCCACCGGCTGGCGTCCCTCGGCGAGACGCTGCGCGTGGCGCGCCCGTCGTTGGCGGCGTTGCTCGAGTTGTCGCGGGATCTCGACCTCGAAGGCGTGCCCGACGTCGACGGCGCCCCTCCCGGCTTCGACGACCGATAGGTGCCCGGCCTCCCGCCCCGAGACCGGCGCCCTGCCCCTCCCCTACAGATCCAGGACGACCTTGCCGCACTGGCCGGTGGCCATGAGCTCGAAGCCGTGCTCGTACTGCGCGAACGGCAGGTGGTGCGTGATGACGGGCCGGATGTCGAGGCGCCCCGACTTGAACAGGCCCGCCATGCGGTACCAGGTGTCCCAGATGCGACGCCCGGTGACGCCCTTGATGGTCAGCGAGCGGAAGATGACGTCGGACGCCAGGTCGAAGGACACCGACGTGTTGGGCGTGCCGATCATCACGATGGTGCCGCCCAGGCGCACCGAGTGCAGCGCGTCGCGGATGGCCGACTCGGCGCCCGAGATCTCGAGGCACACGTCGACGCCGTGCCCCCCGGTGAGCTGCCGCACGGTCTCGACGACGCTCTGCTCGGCCGACGCGATGACGTGCGTAGCGCCCAACTGGCGCGCGATCTCCATGCGGTATCTGTTGTTCCAGTCGACGGCCACGATCTCGGCCGCCCCGATGGCCTTCAGCACGGCCACGGTCAACAGGCCGACGGGGCCCAGGCCGAACACCGCCACGCGCTTGCCCACGCAATCGGCCGCGAAGACCGTGTGCGTGGCGTTGCCCAGGGGGTCCTGGCACGCGGCCTGGTCGGGCGGCAGCGCCGGGTCGTTCTTCCACAGGTTGCGCTCGGGGTAGACCAGGTACTCGGCGAAGCAGCCGTCGATGTCGTACCCGAGGCCCTTCCAGTCCTGGCACACGTGGCCCTCGCCGGTGCGGCACTGCAGGCAGAAGCCGCACACGATGTGCCCCTCGCCGCTGACGTAGTCGCCCTCCTTGACGAAGGTGACCGCGGGGCCGCACTTCACGACGGTGCCCGCGAACTCGTGCCCCAGCGTACGCGGCGTCTTCACGCGCTTCTGCGACCAGGCGTCCCAGTTGTAGATGTGCAGGTCGGTGCCGCAGATGGCCACCGTGCGCATCTTCACGAGCACCTCGCCCATGCCCGGCTCGGGGATGGGGAGGTCACGGAACTCGAGTCCGCCGCGCTCGGGACGGGCCTTGACGATCGCTTTCATGGACGCCTCCGGCGTGTCACCGCGCGGACGCTACCACCGCCCGGAGGGGGATGCAACGGGGTCTGGAACGTGATATACCCGCCTCCGGTTCGCGTCACCGGGGAGGAATCCATGTACGGCAAGCTGAAAGCGCACCTCACGTCAGAGCTCGCGGGCATCCGCGAGGCGGGCCTGTTCAAGGAGGAGTGGGTCATCGAGACGCCCCAGGCGGCCACGATCGGCGTAGCCCAGGGGCCGGTCTTGAACTTCTGCGCCAACAACTACCTGGGCCTGTCGAGCCACCCCAAGGTGCTCGAGGCGGCGCGGCGCGGCCTCGACCAGTGGGGCTACGGCATGAGCTCCGTGCGCTTCATCTGCGGCACCCAAGGATCCCACAAGGTGCTCGAACGGAAGATCGCCGACTTCCTGGGCTTCGAGGACGCCATCCTGTATTCGTCGTGCTTCGACGCCAACGGCGGCCTGTTCGAGACCCTGCTCGGGCCCGAGGACGCCATCATCAGCGACGCCCTGAACCACGCCTCGATCATCGACGGCGTGCGCCTGTGCAAGGCCGAGCGGCACCGCTACGCCAACGCCGACATGGCCGAGCTCGAAGAGATCCTGAAGAAGACCGCGGACAAGCGCTTCCGCATGATCGCCACCGACGGCGTGTTCTCGATGGACGGGAACATCGCGCCGCTGGCGGCCATCTGCGACCTGGCCGACAAGTACGACGCGCTCGTCATGGTCGACGACAGCCACGCCACGGGCTTCATGGGCAAGCACGGCAAGGGCACCATCGAGTACTGCGGCGTGATGGGCCGCGTCGACATCGTGACCTCGACCCTGGGCAAGGCCCTGGGCGGCGCCTCGGGCGGCTTCACGGCCGCACGGCAGGAGGTCGTCGACCTGCTGCGCCAGCGCTCGCGCCCCTACCTGTTCTCGAACAGCCTGCCGCCCGTCATCGTGGCCGCCGCCACGGCCGTCATCGACGTGCTGGCCGAGACCACAGAGCTGCGCGACCGGCTCGAGGCCAACACCCACCGCTACCGCGACGCGATGATCGCGCTCGGCTTCGACGTGAAGCCCGGCGACCACCCCATCGCGCCCCTCATGCTGGGCGAGGCCAAGTTGGCCGCCGACATGGCGAAAGCCATGCTGGCCGAGGGCATCTACGTGGTCGGCTTCAGCTACCCGGTGGTGCCGAAGGGCAAGGCGCGCATCCGCGTGCAGATCAGCGCCAGCCACACGCCCGAGATGATCGACAAGGCCGTGGCGGCGTTCGCGAAGGTGGGCAGGAAGTTCGGGGTGATCGCCTAGGCTACGCGCCGAGCAGGTCCACGACCGGCGTCGCCAGGAACTCCTCCAGCGGGACGCCGCCCGTCCCGACCACCAGGGGCTTGGTGGCAGGCTGCATCCCGCAGAACGCCTTCAGCCCCGTTTGAGCCTCCCGCGGACGGCCGCTCTTCACTTCCAGGGCGACCTGGCGCTCGCCCCGCGAGACCACGTAGTCGACCTCCACGTTCCGCTCGCGCCACCACCGCACCTCGCCCCCGGCGTTGGCCAAGCCCGCCACCAAGTGCGCGCCCACAGCGGTCTCGACCAGCCGGCCCCAGGCCGCGCCGTCGGCCCGGACGACGGCGAACGCGCGCTGGGCCACCGCGCTCACCAGCGCCGTGTTCAGCGCCAGCAGCTTGGGGCTCGAGCCCCGCTGCCGAACCTTCGAGCCCGCGACCTTATCCAGGCCTGCGATCAAGCCGGCTCCTTCGAGCAGGTCCAGGTAGTGCGCCAGGGTCGTGGTGTTCCCGGCATCTTGGAGCTGACCGACCATCTTCTGGAACGACAGGATCTGCGCCGAGTGGTCACACGCCAGGAAGAACAGCCTCCGGAGCAGGCTTGGCTTGTCGACACGCGACAGCAGCAGGACGTCGCGGCCGATCGAGGTCTCGATCAGGGCGTCGAGGACGAATCGCCGCCAGCGCTCCTCGTCGTCGGCCAGGATGGCCGCACCCGGATAGCCGCCAAAGTACACGTAGCGCGCCACGTCCCAGCCGAACGCCTCGCGCATCTCGGCGAACGACCAGTGCGTCATACGGATCTGCTCGAAGCGTCCGGCCAGGCTCTCGGTCAAGCCGCGCTGCACGAGCAGGGGCGCCGAACCGAGCAGGACGACGTGCAGCGGCACCCCTGCCATCGCGTCCTCGTCCCATAATCGCTTCACGGAGTCGGACCAGCGCGGGATCTTCTGCACCTCGTCCAGGGCCAGCACGGCGCCACCCGGACCGGCCGCCCGAGCCAGCCGCCGGGCGTGCTCCCAGTGCGCCTCGATCCAGGGCGTATCCTCCAGCGTAGGCGCATCGGCCGACGCGTAGACGAACGGCGCGCCCAGCGCCTCGAGGACCTGCCGGACCAGCGTGGTCTTGCCCACTTGGCGAGGCCCCGCGACGACCTGCACGAACCGTCGCGGCTCTCGGAGACGCCGCAGAAGCGTATCAAAAAATGCCTTTCGGATCATGTAGTTCGTCTCGCTCTTACGTTTTGCTCAACGAGCTGAGTAAATTTACACGAAGCCGCGCGGTGGCGCAAGGTGCGGCCCCTTCGAAGGGGTAGAGGGACGAGCCCTCATCGGATTCCGTGCGGCGCACGGGCCTCCATCGCCGCCGACGCCGCCGCGCGGCAGACGTCTCGCACCCGATCGGCGACCGCCGGATAGGTCGGCAGCGGCTCCGCGGTCCCGGGCTCCAGGTAGAGGTCGCGGTTCACCTCCACCATCACGGCCCACACGCGCCGCTCGTTACCGCACTGCTTCATGGGCACGAGGGCACCAGAGTACGGTCGATTGACCGCGACGGTGAACCCGGCTGCGCCGAAGGCGGCAACGAAGGCGTGCTCCACCCAGTCTGGAGTGTGGAAGCGGTCCGTGCCGATGCAGATCTCCGGTCGTGCCGGGTCCTGGTCGGGCTCGTAGGGCAGTGGAACGCCCGGAAAGCTGTGGCAGTCGATGATCAGGGCGCGGCCCTGTTCCAGGAGGTGGCCGTCGACCACGGCCTCCAGCCGCTGGTGGTGAGGGCGGTAGTACGTCGCGAGGAGTGCCTCGCGCTCGCGGCCCGAGAGCGGTCGTCGTAAAGGCCGCCCGTCAGAGGTGCGACGGTAGACGACCCCCATGCCCTTTGCTGCCATGGGCTCCCGGGCGTCCTGCTCGAAGCGCTCGACGTCGACGACCAACCGACTGACCGGAGCCGCCACGACGGGGACGCCAGGCTCCGGTCTACGGAAGAGGTCCAGCGTCCGGTGGTCGGTCATCCGGATCACTTCCGCACGCAGCGCCTCGTCATCCAGCACGAACTGGCCCCGCACGTCGTCCGGAATCAGCGTCGAGTCGTGCGGGACGTGCAGGACGACACCGGGGGGATAGGCGGTCGTTCGGGTGGCCGACGAAACCGCGGCATGGACCTCGCGCACCAACTCGGCCAGGACGTGGTGGCTGGCCTGCAGGCGGTGCTCGTCGGCCACGACCCTCAGGGGCAGGCCGTTCCGGCGGCAGAACGCCTCGACCGCGGCGAGCGGCACCGTGGCATCCTGATCGCCATGCAACACGCGAACGGGCAGTCCGGGCCGTACGTCCGGAACGGGCCAAGCGGCTCGGTGCACCGCCGGCGCGCACAGCACCAGGCCGGCCACTTGCTCGGGACGGGCCGCGGCGAAGCGCAGCGCCATCAGCCCGCCGAACGACGACCCCACGAGCAGCAGCCGGTCGCGGCCGGCGAGCGCCGCTTCGATGGCACCAAAGCGCAGGTCGGGATCGTACACGCCCTCGCAATCAGGGGCGTCGACCGGGCCCAGGCCGAGGTCCGTGAGCGTGCGGTACTTGCTGCCCCTCGGGCCGGACTCCAGCCCATGCAGGAAGACGAGGTGCGGTGGCATGATGTTCCTCCGACGGTCTCGAGACCGCCCGTTCAGGGCGCCAGCAGCGCCCCCGCCGCGAGCAGGAGGTCGTCTCGCGTGCAGCCGTCGCCGCCCGCGAACGCCGACCCCACGGAGCAACTGGCGTGGCCGTCCTGGCAGATGAACGCACCGTGAACACTCGCCAGGGCCGTGCCTACGGTGCAGAGGCCGGTACCGCCCTTGCAGACCAGGTTGTCGTGGATGCTGGCCAGGGCCGAGCCGACCGAGCAGCGGCCCGTACCCCCCTTGCAGATGCGCTTGCCGTCACGACTGGCGATGGCGCTGCCCACCGAGCAAGGCGCACGGCCGTCGCGGCAGACGCGGTCGGCTGCCACGCTGGCGATGGCGCTCCCCACCGAGCAGGTGGTCTGTCCACCGCGGCAGATGCGGCAGGGCTCGGCCCCGGCGGAGATCGCAAACGAAAAGACCACCACAAGCGTCAGTTTGGACATCAGCGACACCCGTTAAACGTAGCTACACCACCTCCGCGACGGTCTGGCGCCAGTTGGCAGCAATGAGTTAGCGAAGCCTCGCCTCCGGCTTCGAAGAAATGACGGCGGAATGAGCCCTTGGCCCCGGGATTCGAGGTATACGCTGCCATGCGAAGTAGCGTCGAGGACGCAGGTCGTTCCCAAAACGGCAAAGCCGAAAGACAGGATTTTAGGCACGGCCCAGAACTCCAACGCCCATGCGGTCGCGTCGGCGAGTTTGGCTATCTTCTTCGCGTGCACCTTCCCATTCCTACGCGGGCGTTGTTTCCCAAGGCCACTGCTGGCGCCTCTTACGTCACGGATAAGGTATAAGCGACTTTCACGCACACGAGAGTTTGAGCCATTAATAAGGCTAGACGGTACATTCATAGATCGGCCACTCTTACGCTTCTACCTCGTCCTTGGCATCCAACAGCATGAGAGTCCCGACCGCTCGGTATGCGCATTTCTCCACGGTCGCATAGACCAATAGGAAATTCTACCCCGGTATTTTTCCCAAAGGGCTTCCGTCGCTCAAGTCCACGCGTAGGCCTGCCTAAATTGTCGGCCAACCGAAAACATCGCGCCGGCCCACACCAAAACGACACCGATCGCTTCCCGCAATCAATTCTACCCATATATTTTCATAACTATAAAACATATTCCCATAATAGCAAACAATACAGCCGACCCAACCATAGCGACCCTAAAATCTGCGCTTTCACGGCGCGACTTGATTTCTTTTTGCGTTAATGGCACTTTAGCGTTTGCGCCGTACAATACCTCGTACGCGTCGACTAACGCCTTCAACTCCAGTCGATCGTAAGCAAAAACCTGCAACTGAGCAAACGCCATTTTCGCCTTTCCATTCCATGCCAATTGGATTGCTTCACCGTGTATATCGCCAGAAGCCTGCGCGTTGCCATGGCAAAATACGAAAAATTGTACGAGATTTGCCACATCCGTAGGCATAGCAAACATACTTATAGCGCTAGCTACCCTTCGTGCCCATATTTCATGTATATCATCCCTATCAGACCAATCTGCATTACCTACTATCGCATTATTCTCAGAATCGATCCGATGAATCATTGATTGCAACGCAGAGATATAGGACTGCCCCGTTAATTGGGCATCAGCGTAACTCGTGCCGCAGTAGTCGCAACTCGTCTTTAACGGCTCGTGCGGCGCACCACAAAGGCGACAAACCATAAACCCACCCCCGCCTGGTTGTTCAGCAGCACGTCACTAAAAATTTTTGTGGATCGACATTGAGGTGATAGTATAAACAATCAATAAAAGACCATTTACGATGATATATGCGACAAGACTCCAGTTTGCTATTGAAAAAGACAAACCTATTCCAATAGCCACCACGAAAAAAATTCCGGACACCACGCGCTGATTTGTGCCCATCCTGGGCCGATTAAATGACGCACAGATCATCGGCAATAGAGTAGAACAAAGCAGAGTCATACTTCCAACAATGATAGGAATCTTTAGGTCTTCACCGCAAACGTGGTATAGCCCGTACGTGATAAGTGCCGCCGTCGCGACAGCCAAAAGGGTGTTTACAGGGTTTATAGTCACCTACTCCCCCTTGAGGTCCAACGGTGGCGGGCAAAGACCAACCATCCGCAGAATATCCGGAACTTTCGCCGCTATCTCCCAGCGTGGCATGCCTGGTGTCCAAACATACGTTTCCTTTACGAGCTTTCTCTCGCCTATCAAGCGTAAAAGTTCGTGTTCCGAAAGCGGTCCGTACTGCTTATCCTCGATAACGACATAAAAAACGCTGGGCGGTGCCAGCACCTGCGGGCTACATACTCCCGGAATATGCATTTTCGAAATAGCAACATTCATCGCGTCAACCATTTGCTGGGCGACTGCCAAACTCAAGCCGAACTCGACCAACCGGTCAACAGAGAAAAAATTTTCTTTATCATTCATGGACAAACTCACCTTCTCAGGTTGGCGAACGCGGGGGAGGAGGAGGAACGGTATCGAGTAGCGGCGCGAGTTCCTGAACGTCGCCAGCCAGTACCCAATTCGCCATCCCGGCTTTCCAGACGTAGGCCGAGTGCGTAAGTTGACCGCTTCGCGCCAGTTCCTGCAACTGCGTCCACGAAAAGGGTCCGGTCGATTGCCCGTCTACCGAAACATTGTACAGAATCTGCGGCGGAACCGGAGGAACGGGCGGTGCCGTCGGCTGTTGCTGGATGGCAGAGCCCATCTGGTTCATCAAGTTGGCCATCTGGCCGCCCACCGCGCCTCCCATCATCAAACCGATCATCATTCCCGCAGGGTTCAACCCCCCACCACTGCCTCCCCCACCCGTGCTCATGTCGCCTATAGAACCCAGGCTTGTCGCTGCCGCGGTAAGTACAGCCGTCTGCTGATCGATTTGGTGCGCGGGGAGGTGCTGGGACTCAGTTTGCAACCGCTGCTTGCGCTGCGCCTCTTCACGCTGGATCCGAAGAGTTTCTTCCATGTTAGCGGCATTGATTCGCTGAGACTCAGCGAGGTTCTTAAGATTGATATCGGTCTGCGCCTCGATTGTCTTCGTCTGCTGAACTGCCGTGACGTTCCGCAGCTCCTTGTAACCTGGGCTCTCCTTGTCTACCTCGATGGCCGAAAGATCAAGCCGTTTGAGATTGACGCCAAAATCCTTTACGAGGAACTCTAGCACGCGCGGCTTGAGCCACTCATTGATCTCTAGCAGCTTCCGCTCAATCTGCAGCGCGGGCAAGCCAGAATTCGCGGGGAGATTAGTTACAAAGTCTTTCACATTTTTTGCCAACGCGTCCCGCATCTGCTGCGAGAAATCGGCCATGCTAAAGCTGATGAGACGGTGGATATTGACAAATGCCCGGTAGTCCTGAATATTGAATATGATTGTTCCGCGAACTGCCATTGGGACTGCAAAGTCTAGGAATCGCGGGTCAAAAACGTCAAAATACGGTACTCCGAATTTTAATGGCACATTTCCTGCGAGGTTTATATAGTATATTTCGGCCTGAAATGGTGCTTTGCCGGCATACGCAAGGCCAATAATTCCGGTGATGATCGGCAAATTGTCGGTCTTGATGATTTGGTCAAAAGGCCCCACTATGAAATCCTGGAAAATACCGCCGTCCTGGGCGTACACAAAAACGGCGACCTCGCCGTCCTTCACGCGGAGACTACTTCCCCAACGGATGGCGTTCTCCTTTGCGGTCGTTCCCGCTTTACCCGTCGGCGTCCACTTCCAGATCAGGTAGTCCTTCTGATCGCAGCGGATGACGTCCATCACGCCGCCTTCCTTCCTATCGAATAGACCCATCTCGACTACCCCGCTATCGTCCGCCCGGCGCGCCGGGTCGCATTGAGTTGATCGAACGCGAACGCCAGAGGCTTTTCGCGCCTGTCGCATTGGCTATGCTCAAGTATCACGTCGCGACGGGTCAGCGGTCAATGCGAATCTAAGCTCGAGAGTACTCGCCGTAAATCCAACAGATCCGACAGGTTGGCGGGTCCACCTAACAATCGAGGCTGCATCACATTCCCTTGACGGAATCGCCCAAGTCTTGTGCGCGACGTCGGTCCGACTACCCTACGCAGGCGCGTCAGAGGACGCGGCAGAAGTTTCGGACCGGAGGCGAAGCAGCTTCGATACGGCGCCGACCAAACTCGAGCGAAGCGACGCATCCGTCGATTTGATGCCGGCACGAGGCAAGTGACCTATGATCATGCCGGACAAGTCAGTAGGGAGTTGCTTATAGCCGTTTTCCTCTGCGTGTACCAGAAACACACGCTTGTTGACTTTTGCTAATGCGTAACCGATTTCGATCCATACGTTCGGCGAGAGGCGCTCCGTGCCATCAGCGCCCGGCTTGGTAGGCGTCAGGTCGAAGACGAGGATGTCACAATCATCGATGTGTTCCTTGATGCTGTCCCACGTGAACCTGCCTACTGATGCACGAAGTCGCGTGACACAGACATTGGGCAGGGCGATGCCCTTGGCGTCAGCAACATCGGCCTCTTCGTCCTCCGAGTTCACGGCCATCGTAAGTGCAGCGAGCGCGGCATTACGACCTTGACTCGCGGCTCCCTTGCAGAAGTCTCTCAACTCCTTCCACCGTGCATCCGACGATACCTTACCCGACCAGCCGTAGCCGACTCCGATATCAAGGGAACGCATACGACACCTCCGATAGCGGTTATCGTCGTACATTACATCGAACCTTCATCGAAGAGTAGCACCTCCGCCAGCGGTTTCCAGCGCTCCACGTCGAGGTCGGGGTAGAGCAGCTCCCGGTCGACGACGTCGCCGAAGCGCGGGCGGTCCAGGCGGTCGGCCGTCGCGAGGCACTGCAGCAGCAGGTTCGCGCCGGGCAGCACGGCCGGGCGCGAGTCGTGGTCGCGGATCGCGTCGGCGGTGGCGGCGACCAGGGCCGGGGCGCAGTCCGTGAACGCGCCCCGTTCGACGAGGGCTTGAAAGAGGATCGCCCCGCGCTCGCCGTGTCCCCGGTCGCGCCCCTCGTTGGCGCGGGCGATGTCGTGGAAGAACGCGGCCGTCACGAGGGCGTTCTCCCACTCCGCCGGGAGCAGGCCCTGCGCCTCGTCGGGCGCCGTCGCCAGCCTGGCGTGCAGCAGACCCACCCCCACGGCCGCGACGCGGGCCCAGTGGTCCAGCCCGTGGATGTCGAGGGCTTCGGTCACGAGCGCGCCCTCCCAGAGCTCGCGGTCCTCGTGGCGCGAGGGACCGACGACGATGGACAACCAGCCGCGGTACCGGGCCTCGACGTCGCGGCGGAAGGCTCGCAGCCAGCGTCGGTCGTCGTCGAAGCCGCTCGCAGAGCGATCTAGAGCGGTCGACGGGCTCGTTCGTTCGCTCATTCGGGATCCTCCTTCCGGCCCTCCAGCGACAGGTCGACGTCGAACGCGCCCTCGGCCAGCATCAGGTCGGCGGCCATCTGCCGATACTTCTTCCGCATGGCCTCGAGCATCGCGACGCTGGGGTTGCGGTGCGCTGGCAGGTCGCCCCCGGACAGCCACGCGCGGGCGCGACGCAGCATGTCGAGCCACTCGGCCAGCACCAGGTTCTCCGACAGCCCACCACGCTCGCCGCAGCTCGGGCGGTGCTCGTCGTGGCAGCCGATGCTCAGGTTGACGCCGCAGGGCGTCGACCGATCGGCGGGCACGCCGCGCGAGCCGCACAGCACGATGATGTCGCTGCGCCCGGGGTCGCCCACGTGGTGAATGGGCTCGCCGAGCGACGCCTCGACGTAGCGCCGGAAGCTCTCGGTGCCGACGTCGTAGGTCTTGATCTCGTGCACGTTCCGGCGATCGAACGCCACCACGAAGCGGTGCGACGCGCGGATCTCGGCGGCCAGGTCCGGACACTCGGTGACGAGGAAGGTGGCGCCCCGTTGGCCTTTCTCCTCTCCGTTGGTCACGAGCAACGAGTGCCCCAGGTCCTTCAAGCGCCACAGCATGGCGCACCCGGCCCGGTCGTCGGCGCCGAGGCCGCAGGCGGGGTTGGTGCTGTGGTAGCGCCCGTCGCCCCCGTCGAAGCGAAAGCTCGACGACAGCTCCGGGGAGCACGCCGGCCGCCACAGGTGGTCCCACACCGTGTCGGCGTGGGCCACCAGCAGCACGCGATCGGCGCGCGTGCCCGGCACGTAGACGAAGCGGTCCAACCCCTCGCCGCGCGCCTCCGCGTCGGGCAGGGCTGCGAACTTCGCGAGTACGCCGTCGGCGCTTCCGACCGGAAGGTGAAGAAACTCTTCCAGAACCGTACGCGCGTTACCGTCGTCGAGGCTCATCATGCCGGCCTCCTTCCGGGGATCGTCGTCAGGTGCGAACCCGACCGACGTCGGGTCGGACATCGCCCGCGAGCCGCCTACGCTACGGCCGCATCCCGTCCGCGGCCGCGTGGATAGCAGCTTCGATCGCCTCGCGATCCGCGCAGTGGCTGGTCGTCCGTACGCGCCGACCCAGGTCGTCGGACATCTGGTCGGCCAGGAACGCCTGCTTGTGGTCGCAGAACGTGACCTGCACAGATTGCTCGGTCACGCGCACCGGCGCGGCCGCGCGCTCGATCCAGTACGCCGGCGGACGCAGCGCGAAGGCCTGCGGGTCCACGACGATCGCGCGCCGGCCGAAGCTGCGCGCCGAATCCTGCGCCACCAGGTGCTCCTCGTCGGCGAACGCCGAGTAGGCGGTGCCCGGGCTCATCATGGCGTGCCGGCCCTGGTACGAGCGCTTGCGGTGCAGGCTGGCCGCGCCTTCGTCGTACCGCTCGGCCAAGCCGCGCACGCGGTCGACCGCGAGCTGCAGGCGCGTGATCGTTGCCTTCAGTATCCCGTCGGCCTCGCCGTGGTGAAGCAACGCCAGCAGCAGGGCCCGCACCTGCGGGAGGAGCTCGTGAGCAGCGCCCTGCGAGTCGACCCGTGCCGCCGTATCGAGCGCCGCGGTCGCGTCGTCGATCAGGCGTTGCACGACGGCCTCTGGCGCCGATCCGAAGTCCACCGGCAACGGCACCTCGACCGTGACGGGGTCGTGGGCCCCGGGCAAGCGATAGCGAACCGTCAGCGGCCCGTCGAGGCGGTCGCACCGGAAGGCGAAAGCCTTGGTCTCGCCGTGCACGAAGAAGCCGAGCCGCTGCGTCTGGTCGCCCAGCCGCACCGAGACGGACTCCAACGCGATGCGCCCGGCCAGCAGGCGCTCCTGCGCGAAGGCCTCGACGACCTTGTCGGGCGTGGGGCAGAAGTAATGCCCTCCCGACCCTTCCTGCGCCATCGCGGCCATCACCTGCTCGTCGTAGTCGTTGCCCAGGCCGATGGTCGACGTCGCGATGCCGAAGCGCGTCAGGGTAGTCCTGGCCTGGCGCGCCAGGTCAGCGGCCCCGGTGTAGCGACCATGGTTGGCTTGCCCGTCCGAGAGCAGCACGACGCGACCGCCGTGCCCGAGCATCCTGGCCGCCGTCAGCCAACCGTCGTAGAGTGCCGTGGAGCCCCGCGCCTCCAGCGCCTCGACCCTGGCCGCCGCCGCCTCGGAGGGCGCCGCCAGCTCAGCGAGGACCTCGATGCGGTCGTCGAACGACACCACGGCGACCCGGTCATGCTCGTTCAACGAGCGGAGAACACGCGCCGCGCCGCTACGCGCGATCGCCATCTTTTCACCGCCCATGGAGCCGCTGCGATCGACGGCCAACGCCAACTGGACCGGCGCGTCGGCGACCTGCTGCTCGGGCGACTCGGGCGCACACAGGCGAACAAGCAGCAGGCTGGTGGCCACGTCCCGGTGTGCCAGGCAGTCGACGACGAGCCCTGCGTTCGACAGCTTCGAGGTGTGCATGCGGGATCTCCTTCTCGTTTCCAGCCGCCGTCGTGGCGACCAGCGAACCCGACGCACACACTGTACTACAGCTGTCTCTCACTGTCAAGTAAAGGCGCCAGCCCGCGCTCTAGAGGCTACTACAACCCGTAAATACGCGTCATTCGCGTCACGACAGCCCCTATACGCCAGTGGCCCGAGAGCGACCCTTCACCATCTCGGTCAGCCGATCGCAGGCCAACTCCAAGTCCGTGGCCTCATCGGGACCGGACTTGACCTCGAGGGTGACGCTGGAGGTCAGTCGGATGCGAACCACCGACTCGACCTTCACGCGGCCCGACAGCATCCAGCGCGACATGGGCTCGCACTCGGGCAACAACGCCGCTCCGGTCAGTCGGAGCGCGTCGCGGGGCCGCCCGGACGCCACGACAGCCCCCTCGACCGACAACGGGTTGGCCCGAGCCGAAAGATCCGGCGGCGAGACGTCGGCGACGCTCGTGGCCACCAGCCACCTCTCGGCGAACTCGGCGAGCTCGCGGGTGCCCTCCACCGACGCCAACAGCGCGCGCACGCCGCTCACCTGCTCGAGCCGGTGCCCCAGATCCTGGTAGGCGCGGATGGCGACGACCCCGACCAAGTGCTCGAACCCGTAGCGCGCGTGCTTGGGAGAGCCCCGGTGACCGGGCAAGAGGCCCTGGGAGATGTAGTACCGAATCGTCCGCGGCGAGATCTCATCGTCCGACTTGGCCCCATCCTTCCTGCGCGTCCTGTCAGCGGGTCTCGCCCGCAACAGCCGTGCGGCCGCGTCGGCCAACTCATCGATGTCGAACGGCGCACACGAACGAAAGTTTTCGAGGGTGGGCACGAGGCTCCTCAGGGGCGTGGAGGCCCGTCAGGTTGTACAGGCCACATCGTGACAGTAAGTCGACACTTGATCAAGCGTCGAGCGAAGGACCGAAGTGGGGCCAGGGTCTAGCCGCGCGTGGACCAAGGTGCTGGCGCGTACCGAACCGTCGCTACGAGTTCGAGAACTCCTCGCGGACGACCCCGCCCTGCTCGCACTTGAAGCAGGGAGAATCCTTGATGTTGAGCGCGTTGACATCGACGAACGAGTCGATGCAGAACATCACGCTCACGTTCTCGGAGCGACACTCGCACTGGAAGAAGCGCTCGCCGTTGGTGTCGCTGGGCTGCTCGTCGAGGATATGCGCGGGCATGCTGGATCTCCTCCCGGATCGGGTCCACGTGCACCGCTTCGATACCAAATGCGGCGGGCACTTTTCAAGGGTGAAGGCGCATCCGCGCGTTCCGCTTGGGGGAATCCGAATCCCGCAGTATACTTCCGGATTGCCATGCTGAGACTCGTGCTCGAACAGGTGTTGGCCCAACTCTTCGACCGAGCGCTAGAGCCCCTCGACCGGGAGCGCATCCGGCGCCTCGTGCGCGAGGCCATCGAGTCCGATCGCCCCGATCTCCTTCGTGAAATCGTGCGTGAGCTGTCCTTCGTCGCGCCGCTCGAGCGATCGGTACACGAGTGGTTCGATCGGCTTCGCGCGCCCAAGCCCCCGGACGCCCCCCCGCCAGGAGGATCCGAGTGAACCTGGCCGAGGTGATCTCCCTGTCGCGCACCCCGCGCAGCCTGCGGCGCATCCGCGAGGTGCTGGGCGTGCTCCTGAAGTACGGCTTCGGCGACCTGGTGGCGCGCCTGGGCCGCCTCCGGTTCATCGCCGGGCTCGGGCGCCTGTTCCGCTGGCGCCGTGCCAGCCTCGAAGCGCGCCGCACGCTGACCACCGAGCGCCGCATCCTGCTGGTGCTGCAAGACCTGGGTCCCACCTTCATCAAGTTCGGGCAGATCCTCGCGAACCGCCCCGACCTGGTGCCCGCGGCGCTCATCAGCGAGCTGAAGAACCTGCAGGACCGCGTGAAGCCGTTCTCGCGCGAAGAGGCCGAGGCCGCCATCCAGCGCGAGCTGGGCCGCCCGAGCTCCGAGGTCTTCGCCGAGTTCGATCCCGAGCCGATCGCGTCGGCCTCCATCGCCCAGGTGCACCGCGCCCGGCTGGCCGACGGCACCGCCGTGGCCGTGAAGATCCGTCGCCCCGGCATCGAGCGCACCATCGACTCCGACCTCGTGATCCTGCGCACCCTGGCCGCGGCGGTCGAGCGCAACCTGCCCGAGCTCCGGCGCTTCGATCCCCTGGGGCTCGTGCGCGAGTTCTCGCGCGCGCTGCGGCTCGAGCTCGACTTCCGCACCGAGCTCTACCACCTGGAGCGCTTCCGCCAGAACTTCAGCAACGAGCCGCGCGTGCTGGTGCCCAAGCCCTACCCCGAGCTGTCGCGGGCGGGCGTGCTGGTCATGGAGTTCGTCGACGGCGTGCACATCACCGACCGCGCGGCCATCGAGGCGTGGGGGCTCGACGTGCTGCCGCTGCTGCGCACCGGCATGGAGGTCACGCTGCGCGCGGTCTTCGAGCACCGCTTCTTCCACGCCGATCCGCACCCCGGCAACTTCTTCGTGCTGCAGGACGGGCGGCTGTGCTTCCTCGACTTCGGCATCATGGGCACCATCGCCGAGGAGCGCCTCGATCACCTGCTGGCCTACCTGCACGGGCTGCTCACGCGCGACGTGACCATGGTCATGAGCGCGCTGGTCGACATGGGCGTGCTCGAAGACGACAGCGTGGTTCCCGAGCTGAAGACCGAGATCGAATGGCTGCTCGGCCGCTACGGCTCGCTCGCCATCGAAGACATCGACACCATGGGGCTGCTCGACGCCCTGGTCGACCTGTTCTTCCGCTACCGCGTGAAGCCCCCCGCCGACCTGCTGCTGGTCATCAAGACGCTCGGGATCCTCGAAGGCATCGTGCGCGAGGTGTACCCGCAGTTCTCGCCCCTGAAGGAGGTGCGGGCCTTCGTGGTGCCCTTCTTCGTCGACCGGCTGCTCGACCCGCACTACCACGCGCGCGTGCTGTCGGGGAAGGTGGTCGACAGCCTGCGGGCGCTGCAGCGGCTGCCGGCGCGCCTGGATCACATCCTGAAGAAGCTCGAGAGCGGCCAGGTGACGCTGAGCGTGTCGCCCGACGCGCTGGCCGAGCTCGGCCGCCAGCGCAGCGCCGCCAGCGCACGCCTGACCATGACCGCGCTCACGCTGCTGGCGGGTACCGCCACCGCCGTACACGTCGCGAGCGCGCCCACGCTCGACTGGGTGGGAGGCCTCGGCATCGGCGCCACGGCCCTGCTGCTCGGCGGCGCGCTGGCGTCGGTGGTCAAGAACCGCTGAGGTTCGGCGAGGGCACCGGAGCCCACGCCGATCGTTGACGACGACCCGATCGCCTCTAGCTTGTTCGCACGAACGACGGGGGATTCGCCATGATCACGGCGCACACGCTCGGGTTTCCACGCATCGGCGCACGGCGGGAGGCCAAGAAGGCCGTCGAGGCCTACTGGAAGGGCGAGCTCGATCGCGCGGGGCTGGCCGCGACGGGCCGGGCGCTGCGCCTCGAGCGTTGGCGCGCGCAGGCCGGGGCGGGGCTCGACCTCGTGGCGGTCGGCGACTTCAGCTGGTACGACCACGTGCTCGACACCACCGCCCTGCTCGGCGCGGTGCCGGCGCGCTTCGGGCAGGGCCTCGGCGACGTCGAGCTCGACACCCTGTTCCGCATGGCGCGGGGTCGGGCCCCCAGCGGAGCCGATGCCGCCGCCTGCGAGATGACCAAGTGGTTCGACACCAACTACCACTACCTGGTGCCCGAGCTGTCGTCCGACCTGGCGTTCCGCGTGGCGCAGACGAGGCCTTTCGACGAGGTGACCGAAGCCGTCGAGGCCGGCTACCGCGCGAAGCCCGTGCTGCTCGGGCCCCTCACCTGGCTGTGGCTCGGCAAGGGGCCCGACGCGACGTTCGACAAGCTGGCGCTGTTGCCACGCCTCGTGCCCGTCTACGCCGACATCCTGGCCCGGTTCGCGCACCTCGGCGTCGAGTGGGTCCAGGTCGACGAGCCCATCCTCGCGCTCGACCTGCCCGCCGCCTGGCAGCGAGCCTTCGCCGTGGCGTACCGGTCGCTGGCTGCGGCCGGCCCCAAGGTGCTCGTGGCCACCTACTTCGGAGCGCTCGGCGACAACCTGAAGACGGCCTGCGCGCTGCCCGTCGACGGGCTGCACGTCGACCTGGTACGAGCCCCGGAGCAGCTCGAGGCCGTGCTGACGGCGTGGCCCACCGAGCGCGTGCTGTCGCTCGGCGTGGTCGACGGCCGCAACGTGTGGCGCACCGATCCCGATCGCGCTCTGCCGCTGGTGGCGCGGGCCGTGGCCGATCGGGGAGAGAACGCCTGGGTGGCGACGTCGTGCTCGCTGCTCCACGCCCCGGTCGACGTGACCGACGAGACGAGGCTGGACCCGGAGCTGCGCTCGTGGCTGGCGTTCGCGGTGCAGAAGGCCCGCGAGGTGGCCGTGCTGGCCCGCGCGAACGACGAGCGCGCCGCCGACGTAGCCACCGAGCTGACCGAAGCCCGCGCGGCGGCCGCGTCCCGGCGCGCCTCGACCCGCATCCATCGCGCCGACGTCGCCGCGCGCGCCGGGGGCGTGACCGAGCCGATGGCGCGCCGGGGGCGGCCCTACCGTGAGCGTCGCGCGCGGCAGGCGGCCCGGCTGGGGCTGCCGTTGCTGCCCACCACCACCATCGGCTCGTTCCCGCAGACGGCGGCCGTCCGCAAGGCGCGCGCCGACTGGAAGGCGCATCGCCTCGACACGGCGACCTACGAGGCGCGCATGCGCGAAGAGATCGCCCACGTGGTGCGGGTGCAGGAGGAGCTGGGGCTCGACGTGCTGGTCCACGGGGAGGCCGAGCGCAACGACATGGTCGAGCACTTCGCCGAGCACCTGGACGGCGTGCTGTTCACGTCGCACGGTTGGGTGCAGAGCTACGGGTCGCGCTACGTGAAGCCGCCGGTCATCTTCGGCGACGTCTCTCGCAGCGGCCCGATGACGGTGGCCTGGAGCGCCTACGCGCAGTCGCTGACGCCGAAGCCCCTGAAGGGCATGCTCACGGGGCCGGTCACCATCTTGAAGTGGTCGTTCGTACGCGACGACCAGCCGCTGTCGGCCACTGCGTTGCAGCTGGCGCTGGCGCTGCGCGACGAGGTGCAGGACCTGGAGCGCGCCGGGCTGCGCGTCATCCAGATCGACGAGCCCGCCTTCCGCGAGGCCCTGCCGCTGCGCCGGGCCGAGCGCGCCGCCTACCTGGCCTGGGCGGGGAAGACCTTCCGCGTGGCCGCCGCGGGTGCCGCCGACGACACGCAGATCCACACGCACATGTGCTACGCCGAGTTCAACGACACGATCGAGGCCATCGCCGCCCTCGACGCCGACGTGATCTCGATCGAGGCCTCGCGCTCCGGCATGGAGCTGCTCGGAGCCTTCGAGCGCTTCCAGTACCCCAACGAGATCGGGCCCGGCGTCTACGACGTCCACACACCGGTCGTACCGACGACGCCCGCCATGGTCGGACTGCTCCTGAAGGCCGCGGCGCGCATCCCGGCCGACCGGCTGTGGGTGAACCCGGACTGCGGGCTGAAGACGCGGGACTGGCCCGAGACCCTGGCGGCGCTCACGAACCTGGTCGAGGCCGCCCGCCAAGCCAGAGCGGAGCTGACCCAGGGACCGACTGCGGCGCCATAGATCGTAACACCGTCCCCGAAGATCGTCAAGATCGTAAGACCGACCCCTTCGGGTGAGGGCTACGGCTTCTCTCCAACGACCACGACGTTGCGGCCACGGTGCTTGGCGCGGTACAGGTTCTCGTCGGCGGCCACCAGCAGCTCGTTCAGGTCGCGCGCGGCCTCGCCCCCCAGCGTTCCGTGCGCGGCGCCAACGCTGACGGTGACGGGCGCGTCGGGCCACGGGGCGCCGGCCACGGCCTGTCGGAGCTTCTCGGCCAGGCGCTCCACGTCGACGTCGGGTTCCACGGACGGCGTGAGCGCCACCACCGTGAACTCGTCACCGCCGGTGCGCCCCACCACGTCACTGCGCCGAAGCCCGTGCTCGAGCACCTCGGCCACGCGCCTCAGCACGGCGTCGCCGGCGTCGTCGCCGTGGCGGTCGTTCACCTCCTTCAGGTGGTCGACGCCCGCGACCAGCACGGCCAGGCGCGTTCCCTGGCGGCGCGCCAGGTGGGCCAGCACCTCGGCCGAGGCCAGCACCCCGCGGCGGTTCAGGAGGCCCGTCAACGGATCGGTGCCGCCCCGGGCGGCCTCGCGCTGCAGCTCACGGCCCAGCTCGAGCAGGGACTGACCCAGCAGCTCACGGTCGAGGCTCGCGGGCGCGAGCGTGCTCATCCCGGCGACCAGCTCCTCGAGTCGCCCCGAGATCCGATCGACCGGGCTGTCGAGGCCGATGAGGCCCCCCATCTCGCGCCCGTGGTGCAGCAACCCGGCGACGGCAGGGTGCAGGCGCGCCAGCTCGACCGACAGCGCCTGGGAGAAGGCCTGGTCGAGACTGTTCGCGGGCAACCCGACGCGCGCCTCCACCTGCTCGACGCGAGCGTGCATCTCGTCCTCGACCGAGAACGGCCAGTCGAAGAGGTGGGGCGCGCCGCCGTCGCGGAGCACCGCCTCGAGCGCATCCCAGTACCGGGCCAGCACCGCCTGGTCGGACTCCAGGCGCCGCCACAACGCCCCCGGGGCCCCCGAGAAACGCTCGCCGAGCTTCGCGTAGAGCGTGGCGGCGTGCCGATCGAGGGTGCGGCACGCGTCGAGGATGCGGAGCACCACGTCGGTTCGCATGGACGCCCCCTCTGTCAGCCGCCGGCCAAGCGCAGAAATCGTCCTCGCGAGCGCACGAGGCGCAGGAGCGCGGCGAGGAACAGCACGCTCGTCACGACCCCCAGGGACAGGGAGGCCCAGGCCCAGAGCCCCCAGCAACTGCATTCGGCCATCGAGCTCCTCCCCCGCCGTAACGGGATGATAGCACGACAGGTCGGCGAGATCCTATTCGGGAGAGCCGGGGGCCCCGGTGTCCGACCACGTCAACCTCGCCTCCAGCAGCGGCAGCACACGCGCGACGTAGTCGTTCACGGACTCCGACAGCTCCTCGGCCCGCCGGGTCATCCGGTCGAGCCGCAGGACCTGTGGCCCGGTCACCGGGCCCGCGCTTCCCGAGCGGAGCTGTCGGGCGTCGGCGACCAGGTCGGCCACGGGGAGCATGATCTCGCGCCGTACGAAGCCGAGGGTCGCGACACAGGCGCGGCGACCGGCCTCGACCCTGGACGCCCACCAGGCACGCTCGATCGCGCGTGACAACCGCTCGGTAACGGCCTGCAACAGGCGCACCTCGAGCTCGCCGAAGGCCCACCGCTTCTGCGACGAGAAGAACAGCACGCCGACCGGTCGCCCGTCGACCGACAGCGGACACGTCAGGCTCGAGCGCACGCCCTCTCCCACGGCCAGCCGGGACGATTGGCTGCCGGGGTTCTCGTGCAGGTACTGCTCCAGGTCTCCGATGATGCGGGGCACGCCGCGCGCGATGACGGCGGAGAGGGAGCTGCCGGACAACGGCGCGCTGTAGCCCTTCGCGAGGTGCAACGGACGGTACCTGGCCACCACGTGCGTCGAGGTCAGGCGCTCGCCCCGATCGTCGAGGAACGCGAGGCCGATCCGATCGCACGACAGGATCGGCGCCGCGTCGTCGAACAACGCGTCGAGGACGCCCTCGAGGGTCGACGCCGTGGCCAGGCGGTCGTTCACGAGATCCAGGAGCTCGCGCTCGCGCGCGGGGAGATCCTTGTCGTCGGGGGGCGGCCCCTCGGGCACGTAGCGCATCGCGGGAGGGGTGTCGTGGCGGGACGTGGACATGGCGCGCGAGTCCCTTCGGTTACCCGGAGAAGGTAGTGCCGGGTCGTCCCGGCACAACCCCGCTGACACGACGGACGGCCCGTGGTAGGGTGCGGCCATTGCGGAGGTCGGAGGCACGATGGGCCGGGCGCTCTTCCTGCTCGCGGTGCTGGTCGTGGCGGGCTGCGCGACGGGCAGCTTCGCGGTGCGGTTCACGACCGCCGAGTACCAGGGCCGCTCCTGGTCGCTGAAGGCCGACGAGCCCTCGCCCCAGCGAGGCACGGGCGGTACTCGCGGCTGGCAAGTGCAGTCGGCCGACGGCCCGCGCGCGTCGTGGTTCTATACCGAGCAGGTCAACGACTGGCCGCCGGAGCGCGCGCTCCTGCTCCTGGCCCTCGAGGACGCGCCCGACGCCGGCACCGACTCGTGGCAGGCCGCGTGGGACAAGCCGGGCGTCGTGGCCCGCACCGCGCTGGCGCAGGTGGCCGACGTGCGGTGGCTGGGCGAGCCCGCGCGCGAGCCGGCCGACGGCGTCGAGATCGAGCGCATCCCCGTGGTGCTGCGCTCGGGATCCGCGTGGGGCGCGTCGCTGTCCGGGGGCTTCTTCGTCCGGGGCCACGTGGTCTGCCGACGCGAGGCCCGCGCGCCGCTGATCGCCTGTGCGGTCGGGGGCCTCGCCACCGACGACGAGCCAGGTGTCACGGCCGCCGACTTCTCCGCCGACCCCGAGTTGACGGCGAACGCCCAGTGGCTCACCGACTACGTGAAGGGCTTCCGTCTCACGCGCCGCTGACGGCCGCGCGCCTACTCCTCGCTCGCCTCGGGGTCGACGACGGCCTCGGGAGCCTCGGGCCCCGACGCGTCGACGGCGGCGAGGCGCTCGCGCAACAGGACCAGCCCGCGGTGGAACGGCGCCAGGCGCGAGGCGGCCTCGACGGTGGCGGCGGCGCGGGCCGGGCGCCCCTCGTCCAGGTGGGCGCGGGCCACGGCGCACGCCACGTCGGCGCGGATCTCGACCGCCACCTCGTCGGTGCAGTACTTCAGTGCCAACGACTTGATCTTCTTGCGCTTCCCGAGCTTCTCGAGCAGGCCGGCCAGGTAGGGCAGCGCGAAGTGATCGTTGACGATGGCGGCCTCGAGCTTCTTGCAGACCTCGTCGACCCGCGCCGAGCGCCCCGCCGCCAGTTGCAGCAGCGCCAGGTTGTGCAGCATGGCCAGCCGATCGATCTGACGCTTCTTCTGCAGGCCGCTGAAGAACTGCACGCCGCGCTCGACCAGACCGGCGCTGATGTACAGCTCACGCGCGCGATCCATGAGCCCCTCGTCGAAGGGGAACTCGCGGATGGCGGACTCGTACTCCTCGAGGGCGGCCTCGGCGCTGCCCAACTGCTCATGGGCCTCGCCCCGGGAGCGCCGCGCCTCAACGGTGCCCTGGCCGGGCTTCTCCGGGGAGAGCCGATCGAGCGCCTTCTGCGGCTGGCCGGCCTCGGTATAGAGCCGCCCCAGCGACGACGCCAGGGTGGCGTCGCCCGGGTAGCGCAGCACGCCCAACTCGAGCACGGCGATGGCCTCGCGGGGACGGTCCAACTCCTTCAGCGTGAGGGACTGGTACTGCGGCAGGCTCGGGTCCTCGACGCCCGCCTCGTCGGCCTCGGCGAACAGGTCGAGCGCCTCGTCGAACTCGCCCAGGTAGAAGCACAGGATGGCGTCGGCCAGCAGGCCCAGTGAGGGCTCGAGAGCGCGGATCTCGTCGACCTGCTGGCGAGCCCGTTCGAACTCGAGCAGGTAGAGGCTGCGCAGCAGCAGCCGGATCTTCGGATGGGAGGTGTCCACGCGCCCCGGTCGCCCCGGCGATGATGCCCTCATTTCAACACAAGCCGGGCCGCGGGGGAAGCGGCGAGCAGCGGTCGGGCTCCCGGACGCTCGCCGGGCGAGCAGCGGTCACGCTCCGGCCAACGCCGGTGTGCCTGCACGGGCGCTGACGCGAGCGGCTATCGGGCGCTCGCACGGCGTGGGCTCCGGGCGCCCACGCCAACAACAACAACCTGAGTGAGCCTGTGGATCCGCCACAGGCTCGCTCAGGGCAGCGGAGGCCCCGGCTGCTCGTTCAACGTCTTCAGGTCGAGCCCCGCCGGGTAGCCGTAGGACACGTGGAAGTCGTAGCCGTAGACGTACACGCCCACCGGTGCGCTCGCGTCGACGCGGTGTACGCCGTCCTTGATCTTGAAGCGCGCGACGCGCCAGTCGCCCGTACCCACGTCGGCCCACAGCGCGGGATCGATCAGCGCGCCGTCGAAGACCACCTGGGCATCCCTGGGCGCGTGCAGCGTCACGTAGTCGAGCGCGTACTTGTTCGGCGCCAGGAAGACGTACTGGTCGCGGAACTGCTCGGTGGGCACCTGCACCAGGAACGACGGGTCGCCGATGGCGGCGTCGCCGGGCTCCTCGGTCTTGCCGGGCGTGGGGGAGTCCCAGCCGGCAAAGAACTGGCCCACCATCACGGGCTTCTCGGCCACGAGCTCGAAGTGCTCGTCGGAGGCGAACTCGA
>Ga0172370_10002890_pt1 | contig 24267 bp, 21 predicted proteins | sample LakKiv5m_FD_114538 | JGI IMG/M metagenome (GOLD analysis project Ga0172370, IMG submission 114538) | Freshwater microbial communities from Kabuno Bay, South-Kivu, Congo - kab_022012_11.5m | ecosystem: Environmental > Aquatic > Freshwater > Lake | place: Democratic Republic of the Congo...
GTTCAGTGTCATAAAAGAGAAGCCCGTCAACGGAGTTCTTTTTGTCAAACCAGTCGAGAGCCATGGGGCTTGATGCGCCACATACCTTAAGACCCAAATCCTCTTCTCGACCAACAATGTCACAATCGCAAAGGTGATTATATTCCACACCCCCTATTTCTACTTCATACATCTTCCACTTCCTCGGTTTGTAAATCTCGGTGAGGTCCAACCCATCGAGTGGATGAAGCATGCCCTGTCTCCTTTTCATGAACTAAAATAAAAATAGCACGTTTCGTGCTATTTGTACAGATATTTTTCTGTTTTTTAATATCTCGATCCTGGCCTTCTAAACTTAAATTTAATACGCAATTCTTTTCCTTTCATTATTTCACCATTCCACGGACCTAAATAGATAGCACCCTCGAGCCAATCCTTACCATGCCAATCATACCATCCTTCATATGCCTTCCCGTCATTCGCGATCGGGAGACCGATATAATGCCCCTGTTTTCCTAGAACAGTCACTACTTGCTCCATATGGCTTGGCAACCATTGTCCCGATCCCTCATCAAGTTTCTCAATCGGTATTCGCACATGCGCTGGTAGGGGAAGATCACGAAGCGTGTTCCGCCGAATCACATCGCCCGTTTTAAACACTTTGGGAACACGTTCTTTTTGAGGACTCTTTTCTTTTGGGATAGGAACATCAGCAAGCCCCTGTTCCTCAAGCAGTGTACAGAGTTTTTCAATGAAGGGAATGTTACGTTCCGCACGCGTCCCAGCAAATTTTGCAGTGTAATCAGCCACTTCAAAATCAGGATCTACTTCACGAATCTCCTTTTCCACATCAGCGTAAGACATCAGCACCTTGGCATAAGGAGAGTAAGCATCTGCCACATTGTAACAGAACACACGAACCTCATCCTCAATCCAGCCATAATCAGCCCCTAACGCTCCTGCGCCGTGATATTGCTTACCCTTCTGCTTCCCCGTACTGCGAAGGAATCGCATAAACGCAGAACGCCCCCATGTTGTGGGAACCTCAGCGAGGGCACGGAGGATAGTGTAGAGCGTTCGACGACTCTCTGGTGTGTTATACAACAGGACAAGGTTTTTCATTTCTTCAGTGTCGGATTCAGAAAAAGCTTTGTGAAAATCAACATACTTAGTACCCCTGCTCCCCACCGAGACGAGGAGACCATTAAGAAACTCCTCGGCTCGCTGTTCAATCCTACGCGCAGTTTCCACCCTGAATGCCATTCTCAAAGCTTCCGACTCAGCACTACATTCTTCCCAACTTCTTTTGTTACTTCCACCTCTCCATTCCTTCCACACTGCATCACAACGATCTTTGTGCTCCGCAAGTTCCTGCTCTGTAAAAAGCGGTACAGCCATTTTCATTCTCCTCTCAACGAACTAAAATAAAAAATAGCACAATTGGTGCTATTTGTACAGATTTGCATTTTACATGTCTGTGTTTTTTTGAGAAAGTTTCTTGGCCGCCTCGATGAGATAGGGGGCAAGATTCACAATGTGTCGTGCAAGATATTCTTGGGCTCCAGGGAAACCAAAACGTTCTTCGATATCTCCTCCCACCACGCTTGTCCAGTCAAGCAAATCTTCTTCACTCGCAATACCCAGCGCGCCATGAAGACAACCTCTTTCATTCAATGCAACGGTTATACATTTACCCAAAACATGACCGTCTCTTTGGAGAGAAAGAATAATGCGACCACCTCCCATATCTGAAGTATTCCTCTTAGATTGAAAAACGAGGTCCACAGAAGCTCCGATAAGAGAGGTCTCTGACTCCTGAGACCACACCACGATTGCCTCTAATCCTAGGGTGCCATTACTACCCCACACCCACGATCCTCTTGGAACAGTGCCAAATCCTTCATATTCTGGATTATAAACAACGATTCCTCTTCCCCCACCCCTCATCTCGTGGGGAACCGGATAACGAAGGGCTTTCCTTGTCTCAAAAATCATTCCACCCTTTTCACTCGCCTCGATAATCGCCTTCACTCCGCGAACAATCGGTTCAATAGCATTCGCGAATTCTCGAAGAAACCTCTTTTTCACCACCTCTTCAAGTTCTTTCTCGGCAGCCTCTTTACCCCGTTCCATCGTTGTCTTTGCGTAAAACGAGCTCTTAGCATTTCGAGTACTGTCCATCCATACATCGACTTCTTGCTTTAAAAATCCTCCCGCAATAAAACGATCAAGTATTTCAGCAGCTACGTTCATTTATTTCTCCTCTCAACGAACTGAAATAAAAATAGCACAGTTTGTGCTATTTGTACAGGTTATTTTTCTATTTTACATATCGTGTTTGATACATCTTAAAAAATGTAGAAAAAAGAGCACGTGCTCTACTTTTTACCTCTTTGCTCTCTAGAATACTTACAACTTCTGCATGAGACGTAGCATTTGTTCCATCTTTCGCAATAAGGTTCGTAATCATTGAAACTCCCAACGTCTCCATGCCTCTATTAGTAGCCACAATAACCTCGGGAATAACGGACATACCCACCGCATCAGCCCCCAATATACGCAGCGCCCTAGACGTAGCCGCTGTTTCATATGTCCTCCCTGTTCGCGCGACATACACGCCCTCGTGAACATTCTTTTTACACCTGGCGCGACCCGCGGCGAGATGAAACAATGAACGAAGCCATTTAGCATACTCGGTATTCTGGGGTTGGAAATACGAATTACCATTCCCAAAATCATGATGTGTGCCCGTAAGAGGATCCGGCATAAAGAGATCGATATGATCCTTGATAACCATAAAATCTCCCACCTTGTAGTGTACATTTAATCCGCCGACAGCATTGGTGGCAAAATAGATTTTTGCGCCAAGATTAGCCATCACATGGACTGGGAATATTACTTGGTCCATACCATTTGGACTTCGTGCGACTTCATAAAAATGCTTACGCCCAGAAAGACAAATCACAGGAACCCCATAAAGATATCCAGCAATCAATTCTCCCTTATGCCCGGAAACCGTAAGTCTCGGAAAACGAGGAATGTCTAAATAAGGAATCGTTTGGATAACCTCGATTTCTTCAGCAAGACCAGAAAGACCGGACCCAAGCGTCACCGCAAACGTAGGCACAAACCCAGACACCTTCCGTTCAATTTGTTCTCGCACATACTGTGTCGCCACGAAAGTACTCTCAGCATATAAAGACCGCTCAACCGCTTGAGAATCCATATATCTCCTCCTTATCAACGAACCAAACAAAAAATAGCACGAAACGTACTATTCGTCTAGGAATTTTTAACCTAGCTCACTATTTCGACCACACATCTTTTTCTGGATCGATGAGAGTTCCATTTTTTTTCAACGTAAAGATTACCGTACTACCCAAAGCTGTTGTTGACAATAAAACTATTCTCTGATATTATAACATCATCTCCTGAAAGGGAGGATGACAAGGTGACACAACGAGAAAAAGTGAAGAAACTACTCGAGATCACCGAAATGAATACTCAGATGCAAAGGATGGTAGATCACATGGCCAACCAATTCAGAACAATGTTCGAAGAGGAAGGTCAGGATGTATCTGAATTTGGAAACGAAATAGCCGACAATATCGATACGAACTTCCGAAGGATCAAGTCCCAGCTTTCGCTGATGCTCATCCTGTCTGGCTCGAGTGGAGGTGCGCATTTCGAATGTTTGACTGGCAAGGAGAGTTCAGTAACTACGAGTTCCACCTCCGAAATATCAATAATCTTATTGCACTCGCTCGCTAGAACTCAAGGAGAAGTCAGGAATGATTTTCTGGTTTATCCTTTAGTTCTAACACGGTACGCCAGCTCTAAAAATCCATTGAAATGGTAGTCATTTTTTGATAAAATACATTTACAACTGAATAAGTTGCTGACCTAACCCTTGTAGTTTTACTGCAAGGTATGGTCAAAAAGTCGAGTTAAGCATAAAGACCCCACCATAGGGTCGCTTAACTCGCCATATCAGGAAACTGGTATGAGAGCCTTCGGGCTCTACCTGTGGTGGGATCTTTGTGTATCTACACGTTCCCATCACCGACAATCACTTATGTCGGGGTGATTGATTAGTAACTATTTAACTAATCGTATGGAACAGCCAGTTAAGAAACCCATTTATAAACGAACGTGGTTTGTAGTCCTCGCTATCTTCTTTGGTATCGGATTCATAGGTACTTTGTTTGATGATACGCCAAGACCAACACCTACTCCGAGTGCTCCAGTGGTAAAGGAGGAACCTAAGGAAGAAGTAAAACCTCAAGTCTCACAGGCTTCAAAGGATGAAGCTTTGAAAGAGTTTGAAAGGCTGATGGATCTGTCCAAAGCATCAGGACTCGTGAAGTCTTACGAGATGACAAAGGACACACCACTAAAGATTTTTGTAAGCAAGATCTGGTACACGCAAGAAGTGCAGTTCAAGAAAGATATGGTTGCGAAGTTCTCTACACTTCAGCAGACAATCTACGGACGACATAGACTTGAAGTACGAGACGCTTTCTCAAATGAGAAGGTTGCAGAGGTAACTGCATTCAGTGGATCAATAGAAATACTGAAGTGATTTACAGTAGTTACAAAATCAAATGCCGTAAGATCCGTATTTTTAGAGACACAACGAATCCGACAAATCCGACATTTTGAAATAAGTTAAAAATCTCTGTATTCAAAAAGCTGGCTTTCTTGCTGGCTTTTTCTCAATGCAAACTAAAAAACTTATAAAAAATGTCGCCATCAATCTTATTTGATCAAGAATAAAAATACGGAGTATGCCAAAAGTCATCTCTATTTACAGTCGTTGCAGTTGGCTTGTGCACAGAGTTGTTTGCATTCGAGGTGGTGCTTGATAGGTTCAAACTATTACTAACAAAAAATATAAATATGAAGCCAATCATAAAAACAATAGGTCATAGCAATAAACCAATCGCCGTCTTCTTGGATACTCTCCAAGAACATCAGATCGAGGTCGTAGTAGATGTTCGCACTATACCTCGCAGTCGGTTTTCTCCGCATTTCAACGAAAAGGCACTTGGTAGCTCACTGGCTAAGCGAGCCATCAAATACCTCAATCGAGGACAGAACTTAGGTGGTAGAGGCGAAAACACCTATTACGAAGAAGCTATAGAAGAACTAGTAGATCTTGCTCGGCAAGGAGTACGAGTATGTGTGATGTGTTCAGAAGCAGATTACAAAGATTGTCATAGGTACTCTACTCTCACACCGTCATTTCACAGCCACGGAGTAGATGTCCTTCATATTGAATATGCAAAGACTGTAAATACACTCAAAAAGACGACTAGGAGTATTGGGATAAATATAAAAAACAAGAAGAAGTCGGATCTAAAACAAAGACCGCTACTGTAAGGGTTTTTGTTCGAAACTAAAATGAGCACTAACAGAAAAATCCTATTGCAAAGACTGTCAAAGGGAAATGGAACTGAAACCATCTTCGATAGTCTTGATGTTAGCGAAAACACTCGCCGAGAATACTGTCATCGGATCGGACTTTTTCTTTCGTATGCTCAACGATACGGTTTCAATCAGCAAAGCTATCTCGCTTTTAAGCGATACTTGGATAGAAGATCAGACTATGCGGTTTCCACGAAAAATAAGTATCTGATCACGGCAAAGATCTTTCTTCGGGAACTAGTCAGGCGCGGAGTGCTACCGATTGACGTAACCCAGAATGTAAAACTATTCAAGCAAAGCAAACGTCATCGTAGACAGGGTCTAACTGATTCTGAAGTAAAGCTACTCGGAGTGAAGATCCAAGCACTACCGAACACACCGAGAAATAGTCGCCTACGGGCGATGTTTTCATTATTGGCGTATCAAGGACTTAGACAGATCGAGATCGTTCGCCTCGATATTAATGATATTAACCTTGAGAAAGAAACCGCTTTGATACTTGGTAAGGGCGATGATGATAAGGAACTCATATACCTCACACCTGCTACCGTTCGTGCGGTACGAGACTATATAAAGACTTGCCAGCCGACAGGTGCATTGTTCTCCAGTATGGGAAACAGGAGACGAGAGAGATTATCTACTCGCACGATTAAGCGAGAGTTTGGTGAAGTTTTTAGTCAGCTTGGCTATGAGAAGACCGTACACGGACTACGTCACTTCTACGTTACGGAACTACTCAAAAATATGGATATGCGAGACGTGCGGAAGTTCTCACGCCACCGATCTATGGAAATGCTTATTGTTTATGATGACGAAGTTTCTCTGAAAGAGAAGGCACAGAGAGTGTGTCAGGTGATGGAGCAGTTTGATTATTCCAGATAATCTTTTCGTCTACGATCTTCGCCTTACCCTCACGTACTAAGCGATGAGTGATCTTCATCAAAATACCTCCGAGCCTTTGTAGACTCTCAATAGTTTCTTTTGATAGTGGTTGTGTCTTTTGTTTCTGCATAGTTCCTATGTCACATAATTCTATTTACAGGACATTCAACTTCGGGTACGTTTCTCCGCTAAAGCTGGCGGTTCGCCTTTTGTAAAACGTGCTCCTCTCCCTTTTTCTTGGGGAAAGTTATAGTTTTCAGCTAAAATAAACTCATACGTATAGAAGTTATATGCCTGTAACTTTCCAGTAACATTAACTCCCTCGTTATCGACTACTATATTAAAACTGTTTCCCTCATATCTCATTGAGTCTGTTTCTTCTCCCCAGAAAGGCTTGTTATTTAATCTACCGAGAATCGGCTCTGTGTCATTACGAACATAGTTTCTTGCTTTGTCCCATTCTGGCTTCAGGACTTCATCTGCCCCGATGTACTTTGCAGTGAAGTTGAGAAGGATTTTTACAATAGCCCTCTTGATGGTGCTATCAATCGTCCCGACAACTTCCACAGGAATAGAAATCTGCTCATCTTCTTTTTTTCCTTGAATAAAAGGTGCTCGGAACTTTTCATTTTTACTTGAGTCGATACCAATCTTTTTTAGTTCCTCGATCAGTTTGTTATATTCTTCATCGGTTGGAGCAAACAGTTTTGTTTTTCTTGTACCAACAATACCGTATGTATCTTCTGGAAGCTCAAGATCCTTTAGTTGAGAGAACTCAAACACATCGTACTTATCAGTTTTTTTGTTGAGTATTTGAAACTGCGTTAAGGGTAGTTGTATCCTGCCAGTTTTACTATCAACGCCAGCAAGTTTCGCACCGCTGAACATACCCATCTCGGGTTCATCTCCCAATCTGAAATCAAGTCGTTTCTGAGGACGATCTTCTGATGATTGTATGCCTTGTTTGTAGCGAGTTACACCCTCCCAACTATCACGAGCGAAAGCTTGATCAATAGTTCTGCCAAAAAAGTTATTGCATTCGTCGCATACACAATCAAGAGTTGGTGTCTCTGTGCCAAATGTTCCGAAACTTTGTGGTATCAAATGTTCTACACCCTTGAATAGAGTTGGGTCAGTCTTCTTGCAATATATACATTGTTTAGTCTCCATAGTTATTTACTCCAATCCACTGGTTGGATATGGATATTTACTGCTTTCATTTCCTCATATAGTTTCTGTAGCTCTGACCTTGCTCTTTCCTTGTCTTTGGTTGGTACGTGTTGGTAGCTCTCAAATATGGAAGGAATATCACCGATATACATTCCACCGATCATCCAAATATCTTTCAGTTGTCTAACAAGACGTAAAAGTCTATCAGGTTCATTTACAAGTGTTGCAATAACTTCTTCAGTTCCGTTGATCCACGCTTGATGCTTTTCTTCTGGATCATCTTTTAATCTTGCTTTAAGTAGCTCAATCATTTTTTCAAACAGATCTTTTGCATCATCTGGAGCAACTCTTACTAGCTGTTCAAAGATTAGTCCAAAAGTAGAAGCGACTGGTGAATCGTAACCATTTTTCCAAAACAACAAAATGTATTCACGGATTTCTTCATACGGCAAAGTATTTTGCTCTAGCATTTTCCAGAAATGCCACGCCATAGATGACTTCATCGAAGATTTACCGTTTACGATCTGATCTTTTAGAATATCTATGAAGACTTCTGACTTGAAAGTTCCGTTATCTGGGAAGTCATTTTTTCTGAAGATTGCAAAATATGGAACGAGAGCAGCCAAATCGTGCAAAACATCATCTTGATCACTTGCGATCAATGCACGTAGAACTTCCTCAGCTTCAGCTTCATTCAGATCTCTGAACTTATCAAAAACGTGAAGCAATGCCTCCAGTACACGAGGGTGCTGGACGTTATCTCTCAACATTTTCAATGGGATCTCCCTTACTGTTGAGCGTTCCTTTTGATCCCAAATGAATGGAGACTCGTCTTGATTTCGTACAGCTTTTTTTCTAACGATAAACTCAACAAGAGGATATGTTGCTTGAATACGGATATACAGATTATCTTCCGAAATATACCGTGAAATGATCGCCAATATCTCGGTGTAGTATTCTGGTTTATTTTGAGCAATGATCCGAGACATTAACCAGCACAAATGTCCACGAACGGTTGTTATATTTCGTACGTCCTCATTTTTTATTACCCTCGTATGGTAGTTGTGTTCTCCTTCAGGATCGTCAATATCATTGTTTCCAGATGGATCAGGGTTAGTATCATTTTGAAGCATTCTTACGATCCACATCGCGTCTTCAACTAGACCTTGTTGGCAAAGCTCTGATCCATAGTGAATAAGGTTTTCCTTTACTCCATTATCTGACAGCCAGTCGAGGTTTCCAGACAAAGTACCGATTGTCTTTATAAAATCAAAAGCACTACGATTCTTATCTGCTAGTTGGTATCTAAGATATTTAATCAATAGGTTAAGGGTATCTGAGTTGGTAACTTCAGAACGTGCCTTTAATGCTTCGATTGCTGAACGATCAAATATCAGTTCGAACTCTCCCTGTTTTCCTTCAAAGAATATCTTGTCTACGTTGCTAAACTGCTCGAAATCAAAAGATGAAAGAGCACGAATAGCGGAATCTGCGTCAACAAAGAAAGCCCAGTTTACGATAACGATAATGCGTTCGTGATCTTGAACATTCACTTGTTTATTCTTCTTTGGTAGCTTGTTCGCAAAACTATTTGTGGCTGTACCTCGACTATCTACAGATCGTGCACCCTCACTATAAGAGAGGGAGATCGTATCAAGTGATTTTATTTTATGGAACTGGAAACCTTCGTGTGAAAACTTTTCCTTATCCTTGTTCTGATTTATACCTTGTTCGATAACGCCAGCCATCTTTTCGGCATAAGCTTTCATTTCAGTTTTCTTAACGAAAAACTGTGGAGTATAAACAAGGTATCCCTTGAGATTCTTTTTCTTTATTTCGTCTCGCAGAAAACCTGCTACAGAGTGCCAGACCCTGCTCTTTGCAAGATCCTCACCGTTCTCCACAAGTCGGAAGACTTCAACGGCTACTTTATCTCCACCTTCATTCTGGAGTTGATAATCAAAGTTTTCTCCTGTCTGTTTATTGACAACTACGTCTCTATCGGTAACTCCATAGGTAAACTTTCTCATCTGGCTAAGATAAGTTCTGAATCTTTCTATCGTTTCTTCTTCCCATTGTTCTTTTGCCATATTCGTAGCTACATTATCCACCTTTCGGATTGCATTGTAAAGCATTGTCAAGTATACTTATTTCATTATGGAGAAAAAAGAGTTTTATACGGCGGAAGATTTAGCCGATAAACTTGGTGTCAACATTATGACCATTTATCGCTATATCAAGGCTGGAAAGCTTAAAGCTTTCAAGTTTGGAAAGGAGTTTCGGATTGATGTTAAAGAGTTCGAAAACTTCTTAAACAGACACAAGACACAAAAATAACTTTATGAAACTTCCTAAAATAATCGACAACAAAAGAAGCACTCTCCTCGATACCTTTATTGAGGTGAGCAAGTCGCACAAAGAGATCTCGATTGCCACTGGCTATTGGGATCTTGAGGCTATGAGACTCGTGATGCCTTATCTTGGGAAGTTTGAAAAGATACGTCTCTTGATCGGGCGTGAGCCACTTATCCCTCGCCACCAGCTCCAACAACCAGAACTAGATTATCCAGATCAGGATTTCAAGTTTGATCTTTCAATGCTTGCTCCCGACTCTGACCTACGTGATGTAGTTACCGAAATCAAAAAGTGGATCTCTGACGAAAAACTGGAAGTGCGTGTATACCGTAAGAACTTTCTGCACGCTAAGTGTTTTATCTTTGGATCATACGAATCGGATGAAGCTATCGGTATCATTGGATCGTCTAACTTCACAAAGAATGGTCTCACTCACAACTCGGAGCTTAACGCCCTCGAATCTGATCACCGTGTAGTCTTGTTCCAGCCAAAGAAAGAAACACAAGAAGTCGGGCATCTCTTTTGGTTTGATGAACTTTGGAATGACGAAACTACAGAAAAGTGGAACGAGGAGTTTGGTTCAATCCTTGAGACTTCACCTGTCGGCGATAAGCTTTATTCTCCATACGAGACGTATATAAAGACACTCTACGAACTCTATAAGGAAGAAATACAAGATGATCCCCTCAATGTCGTAAACAATGGACAAGGCAAAACTCTTTTCGACTTCCAACAGAAGAACGTACACGCACTTTTGAGACGACTACGAAAGTACAATGTGGCAATGCTCTCCGATTCAGTGGGTCTTGGAAAGACGACCACTGCGATCACCGTGTTGAAGCAATACTTAGACAATCCAGAAGGAAAGAAGCGCGTTGAGGTTATCTGTCCTAAATCTCTCGTTCAGCAGTGGCAAAAAGAGCTTGCCTCTGAAGGTGTGTTTGGTCTAAAGCCAATTACACTCCAGAACAGCAACGAAATTGATCAGAAAAAAGAGTTGGATTCTATCGCCAGTGTGTCTTTGTTCGTGATTGATGAATCACACAACCTACGTCAAACAAGTGGTACTCGCTTTCGACAGTTACTTGAGTGGGTACGAGCTAACCCTAAAGCTCACGTTCTGCTTCTTACCGCTACGCCGATCAACAATCAGTTGAGTGACATCACAAACCAGATTCTTCTTGGTACTGGTGGAGACGCTGAAGTATTCAAGATCACTGTCGCTGATGAACAAAAGCAAACAGTCCAGATCAGTTTCTATCAGGCGGTTGAAAACCTCAAAAAGAAGATCAATCAGGATCTCAAGCGTGATGGAAAGATTGACTATAACTACATCAAGCAGGTAATGACGCCGATTATCCGTACTTTTGTTGTACGCCGAACACGACAAGGTATTGAGCAAGAGTATGGATCACTCACCATTGATGGAGTTGCAAAGAAGTTTCCGAAGGTTATCCCTGAAGTTACCGTCTATGAGTTTGATAAAAAGCTTGTTTCAAAGATCAAAGCAGTTGAGTCAAAGTCCTTTAATCTCGACCTCATTTACAGTCTCGATCCAAACGAGATTGTTGAAAGGTGTAAGAACTTGAAGCACCCAACAGACCAGCTTGCACTTGTTGCAAAGAAGGTGGATCAAAAAGTGCTCGATGATGAGAACCCTATGTACTTCGTGTTCCAGCTTATTCTTATGCTTGGCTTCATTCCATATCGCTGGATGATGTACCAGAGTAAGTTTTATGGAAAGACACGCGATGAAATAAAGGAGATCGGGCTTAGCTCCGACAAGAGCAAGAGACTACTTCTCCAGCTCGGCATTTTCGGTATCTTGCGAACGGTATTTTTGAAGCGTATGGAATCATCGGTTAGTGCGCTCCGCTCGTCTCTTGATACGTATGCTCGCAAGCTAGATTTGTTTGAGAAAGGGATCAAAGAAGGAAAGATCGTATCGCTCGATGATATCGAGGCTTTAAGCATTAGTTTGGGTGATGAAGATATTGAAGTAGACGCTGAATCGTTGGAAGAAAACACGCTTGATGTTGTGGACGATAAGAACTATGAACTCGAAGCTATCAAAGCAGATCTCGCAAAAGAAAAAGAACTTGTCTCAATCATCCGCGAACAACTTGAGATCCTAAACAAAGACGATTCAAAGATTAAGTGTTTTGCTGATCGTCTTGAAAAGCTACGCACAGAACAGCCAGATAAAAAGGTTCTGGTATTCTCTTACTTTGCTGATACCGTCAACTATCTTGAAGAAAGTATCGGTAAATATGCTTCTTTCATCGACAACACAAATACTGGTTTCGTATCCTCTAAAAATCGTGGGGACGCAGAAAACATCGCCTCACGTTTCTCTCCTATATCAAAGAAGTATCAACTGAAAGATGGTGAGACAGATTTACAGTACCTTTTCTCAACAGACGTGCTTTCAGAAGGTCAAAATCTCCAAGATTCTGGAATACTGATCAACTACGATCTCCACTGGAACCCAGTGCGTATGATTCAGAGAAACGGTCGCGTAAATCGTCTCGGCTCTAACTTTGAGGAGGTTTACATCTATAATATGCGACCTGAAGCTAAACTTGATTCATATCTCAAGCTCATTCAAAGACTTCAGGGAAAGATCGACATCATCAAGAACACCATCGGTACGGACACGCCAGTGCTTGATGAACCAGAGAATCCTATTGAGTATACCGATTCAGTAAGCGACATTTACAGCGAAAATTTCCAAAAGAGAATGAAGGCTCTTGAAGATGCGGAAAAGGCTTCGGACTTCCTGCTTTCTGAAGATGAGTTTGTGCTTGATCTCAAACGATTTAATTCTAACGCTAGCTACCCAGAGAAATACAAGAAGTCTATTTACGAAATATCTGCTGGTAAGTGGGCGTTGATGCCTGATAGTAGTTCTCGTGGACAAGATAAACCTGATGTCTTTGGTATGGCTCGGCTATTTGCTGAATCTGGTGAGGAAGTAGGTTTTCAATTCGCGAAGGTTGATCCTAACGGATCACAAATACAGGCGGTGTCTCAACTTCAGGCTATCGAGTGGCTACGTACTTCGCCAGAGGATAATGAGCGATTAAAGGATAAGATCACTGCAAATAAAGTGGCGGTAAAAGAGCAACTACAATCTCGGGTTGTTCAATACTTCGGCGAAGAAGAAACTGGTGCATTGATTGGACAAGAAAATGAAATACTCCGACTTATGCACTCTGTCGGATATACAGAACTAGAGATTGATACCGTTCGAGACGCATTCAAGACAAAAGATATTTTCTATCGCCGAGACATTGGGCAATTAAAGCGAAGGATAATGACCCAAAAGAACAAGGGAGATGTGTATCAGGAAAATCTAAAAAACCTCGTATCACTTGCTAAGGAGATAAGCAAGCATTCTGATAAAGAAGATGTTGAACTTCCAAAGCGAGCAGAAAGTGTGCTGTTTTACGTAAAGAACAATGAATAAAGTATTGCCTACAATCCAAGAAATACAGAAAGAACTCAACACTCTTTCTGAAGCTAAGACGCTGACTCAAGCACAGAGAGTCATTCTTTCTGTTATCCGACTACTTGATAGTTCGGTATCGCTTGATGATAGTAAGCAATTCCAACTGTTCAACGTAGATAACCAAAAGATCTCCGCTAACGCTCAGTGGTTTTTTGAGGACAATGTTGTGGTAGACCGTAGGGCAATCTACAAGATCCATAGCGAAAACAATCTCAACATAGACTTCAAGCTATACGGTATTACTAAACCATCAAAGCGTACGATTTCTTGGATTCAGGCACTTACCCCAAACTTTGAAGACGAGCCTTTTAACTCTAAGTTCAATATTGGAATAGATTTTGTTGTGCCAAAAAGTGTCGACAAGGTCATCATTGTTTTGAGTAATAACTATGTAGTCCGCACCCTTGAACTCAAAGGAACACTTACTGCTACCTTCCAAGAGATCCTCGCTAAGTGGGCTAGTATCTCGGACTTTAATAACAAGAAAGAAGTACACTCTATCCTATGGGAGAGCTTTGACTTACAACCTCTCAACAAGAAGTTTTATGCTGGTATCAGTGAGAGATTTATTACACTCCGACAGTATCTTACGAAAGAGAAAATCTTGGACGACAAACACGCCTCGCTCTTTGCAAACCGATTGCTTGGACGCGTGATCTTCTGCTGGTTCTTGGACAAGAAAGGTGTGATCAATCCAGATCGAAAGTATTTTGATTCACACTCGTTTAACGATGATACTGAATACTATCGAAAGAACCTCGAAAACCTTTTCTTCGGTGTACTCAACACACCTGTTGCAGACCGTGAATATAAAGACGATGTAACACCATTCCTAAACGGTGGACTTTTTGAGGCACGCGATACTGATCTCTACAAAAACTCAAAGCTATCTTTTCCAAAGAACTATTTTGATGATCTCTTTGATTTTCTTTCTGGGTACAACTTCACCACTGACGAAAGTACGAGCCAGTTCCAGCAAGTAGCTATTGATCCTGAAATGTTGGGTAGAATCTTCGAGAACCTTCTTGCTGAAATGACTGAAGAAACTGGAGAACAAGCACGTAAGGCAAAAGGTGCATTCTACACTCCGCGCGAGATTGTGGACTATATGTGTCGGGAATCTTTGCGTGAATACCTAAAAACAAAGATCCCAGAAGACCAGTTTAGAGACCAGCGATTTGTTCAGCTTATAGACGCTCCTGATAAGGACTTTCAAGATCAGGATCACAACTGGCGTAGAGACTGGAAGCCCTACAAGGACGGCATAATCAAAGCACTTGATGATCTCAAGGTGCTAGACCCTGCTTGTGGATCGGGGGCTTTCCCGATAGGTATGCTCCAACTCCTAGTTCGTGTCTACGAACGCCTAGAACCTCGTTTTGATACCTACAAAGCGAAACTACAGATCGTTGAGAAGAATATCTATGGTGTAGATATTGATCCTATGGCTATCGAGATCTCACGTCTTCGAGCGTGGCTTTCAATCATCGTGGATGAAGAAGCAGACTCAAAGAAGATTAAACCTCTCCCTAACCTAGAATTTAAGTTCATTTGCGCTAACTCACTGGTTAATCTTGATCAAAGCGGTATCACCACATTCGGTGATGATCCTCAACTAGCAAACAAGCTCCAAGAAATCAGAGATGGGTATTTCAATACTGAGAGCCTAAACAAGAAGAAAAAACTACGCTCTGATTACGATAACTTAGTTAATAAAGGTGAAGGATTGTTCGGAGAATCACTTAGATCAAAACAACTTAAAACGTATAGACCATTCGATAGTGAGCAATCTTCAAATTTCTTTAATCCAGACTATATGTTTGGTGTGCAATATTTTAATATCGTTATAGGAAATCCTCCATATGTTGATTCTGAGATGATGGTTAAAAATGATCCATCTTTTAGATCATTTGCAAACAAAAACTATGTATCGGCACGGGGAAACTGGGATCTTTTCGTCCTGTTTATTGAGCACGGCATTAATCTGTGTTCAGAAAACGGAGTATTGTCTTATATCGTTCCAAACAAAATCGTAGCCGCCAAATACACGGAAGCATTGAGGTCTTATCTGCTCACAAAAGATATAAAAGAGATTAGAGATTTCTCAAGAGTAAAAGTTTTCAAAGAAGCCAGTGTCTATCCGACAGTATTACGCATTATGAATCGTCCGCATTTCGATTCAGTCAGGGTTGTGATAATGAAATCAATTTCTGATGTTGAATCGGAGAATGTTGTTGATCAAAAAGATTTTTACTCGGATATAAACTGGGATAAGTTTTTTTCGAACTCATCAACTCAGGGATTAATATCACGTCTTAGTAAGCTCCAAAGCCTATCAGATTATTGTGATGAAATAAGTGGTTCAGCTACAGTTGCGGAAGCCTACGAAATAAGAGAGGTCGTTAAAGAACTTGAACCAACAGACAAAGTTGTTAAATACAAAAAATTGATAAATACAGGGACGATAGACCCTTACGTCTCCCTTTGGGGCACACAAAAGACGCAATACTTAAAAGGCTCTTTTATGAAGCCAATAGTCAATAATGCAGATATAGAAAAAATCAGTAAAAAAAGATTGCACCAGTCAAATTCATCGAAGATCATTATTAGTGGAATGACCAAATCGATAGAAGCATTCTACGATGAGAGCGGTGAATATCTTGCTGGTAAATCTACTACGATAATCATTGAGAATGAGAAAAATAGACAAGTAATTAAATATGTACTTGCACTGCTAAACAGCGCACTCATCTCGTATTGGTATAAAAATAGTTTTCAATCATTAAAGCTGGCGGGTGGATATATAAGAATCAACCCAAATGAACTGAAAAAAATTCCATTTACTAAACCAAATGATGTTGCGTTACAGAGGGTGTGTCTTTTGGTTGACGACATTTTTAGAGGTTATTCAAGTGGAAATCTAGAGTTATCTAAAATTAAAGCAGTTGAGGTCGATGATCTTATTTTTGATATTTACGGAATACCCGATATTGAACGACAAATGATTAGGGGCGACCAATGATCTTTATGAAGAAATCACAAATAGGATCAGTCGAAGATCAATATGGGACTCTTGTTAAAAACATATCAACAAAAGATCTGGCAGATATGTTGACCATATTGTATTCCGAGCCTGAACTCGCAATCTATAACACTGATCTCGATAAGCTTACAAAGGAAGAGAAAGAACGATATCAAAGTGAGCGTGCAAAAATGACCTACTTTGATCAGCAAAGGTTGAATACTCTTAGGGACAAGTTAGTTAATGATTTTCACATCTTTGAGAGTATCGAGATCCCTGATCCAGTCCTCGGCACTTCGCCTAGCTATCCAAAAGCCTCGCTTTTGACCGCTTTAATCAAAACTACCTAAACCTTAGGGAGACTGGTAAAGTGCTCCCAGACGCGCTTACGATCAAACAGATTGAGCTATTTACCTCTGACCATTCAGAAAGCGACTATCAGATTGTCATAAACGGCGACTATCTCCACCCGTTGAAAGTGAGCAAACAAATCAAGATCTGGAATATGTTCTTTGATCTTGTAAACAATGGATACTTGGATCGTAATGATACTACCAAAGATCTGTACGATTACCTTAATTACAACCCAAACAATAAAATTATTACTAATACGCATTATCCAAGACAGATGATCATCAAGCTTGAAAGCAGTAGCTTCAAACCAAACTTCAAATCATCAGTACAAACTGAAAAAGCACTTGCTCAACGACAAAACAAACTAAAATCTTCCACTTAAAAATACTTAAAAAGTGGACAACTCATAAAGTGTAAGAAAAGCGTGGTGAAAAGACCGCGTTTTTTCGTCATTTAAGTATTTTTTAAGGTACTTCAAAACGATAAAACTTATCTATGGCAAGCGAACAAACCATAGAGAAGTTTCGAGATGTCGTAAGAAAAGAATACGGCGTTGACCTAACTCTCAAAGAAGCAAGCGAGATCCTCCAAAACTGGACGGCTTACTTCGATTTGCTCGCAAAGATCCATCATCGAAGCCAATTTCGAAAGTCTGCTTCTGTTTCCAAGTAGTTCTGGAGACAGAATAGGTTTTTGAGGTTGAACAATCAGAACATCGGAGGTCGTCAGTAAGTCCTCTGAAAAAAACCGACTGTATGTGCTTTGGTGTTCAGATCTAATCGCCCGCGCTGTGTCGACTTCACAACGGGCGACCTCATCTGAACATCAACATTAACTTTTGTTGAAGTGTGAGCTAGTAGGAGCATTCATTGAGAAAAGAATGGATCAACTCTGAGGGGGTTCAACACTAAAACAAGATGTTCTGTACACATTATTAGCTTCTCTCTCTAGTAAATCCTAAGAAGAAATACTATGAGGGGGATAAAAGTCTTCTCAAAATATGTCGACAAGCAAGCAAACACTCTATACCAAAGCGGATATAGAAGATGCACAAGCACAGAGTAATGCGGTCAGAAAATATTTTGCCCGCAAAAGCAAAAGGAGAAAGACAGTTCAGGTTCGTGTCGGTAAACACTGGCATACAAGGTTAAAAGAGTTTGCTCGCTCTGAAGACTACGTGATGTCATTTCTTCTCGACAAGATCTGCGAACTCTTTTTCAAACATTATAAGTAATAACAAAAAATATATGACGAACTATCCAGACGAGGTCATCAAGATTAATCGAGAGTTTATAGAGCAGGAGTTGAGAAATATCGAGAGTTCACTACTCGATAAAGATGGAAAGTTAGACGATGTAACGTTTGACGCTATCGCTCACGAGTTATACGACAATGTCGTTCCCTACATTCAAGACGCTTTTGCAACGGTTGAGAGAGATATTGCAAGATTTGAGCGAAATATGGGGGCGAGAGATTCAAACCCTCACTACAAGTTGTATTCAAAATACGACACAAATGACTTTGAGCTAGACGGGGTCTTTACCAACTTGTCTGATGCAAGAGATACGATCAGACAGGACGAAAAAAATATCCTTGGTCATTACGAGTACAAAATCACTGAAGTTAAGGACGGGATCGAAGGTACGAAAAACTTTTATCAAAAAACATTATTCTAAATATATGGCACTACTAAAAAGCTACCACGGAGGGATAACAGAATCCCCAGTATTATTTATTATCACTGCAGAGTTTGCTCAACAGATTATAGAACCTAATCTCGGACGAAGACTTACTCAAAAAGAGATCGAGAGATTGCATTATGCAATGCTCGATAGCTACACAGATGGTTTTGCTCTAACAGATTTCATTCTTGAGTCAGCAGAAGACGCAATGAATAATGAAGACGACAGATGGTCGGAAGTAGATGAAGATTACGAAAAAAGGAAGCCCCTCTATAAGTTGGGCGATTACCAGATCGGAGAGGATGAGATCGAAAAATAAAACTATGCGTCTCAATCCGCTCTTGTTAAAATATAACTATCACTATGGAAACTAATGGAAAAACTAAAGCCGTAATATACGCACGAGTATCCTCAAAAGAACAGGAAGAAACTGGATACTCGCTTGAAGCTCAAGAAAAACTCCTAAAGGATTATTCTGACGCCAAGGGATTTGAGCTGGTAAAGATCTACAAAGTTACGGAGTCTGCCAGTGGCAAGCAGATCCGTAAGATGTTTATTGAAATGATTCAGTTTGTAACGAAAGAAAATATTAAGGTCATTCTTTGCGAAAAGATTGATCGTCTTACTCGAAATCTCAAAGATGCCGCCACTGCGAGTGATTGGATTCTTGAAAGTGAGGGTCGTGAGATCCATTTCATCAAAGAAAACTTCGTTGTGAGCAGGCATACAAAGGCACACGAAAACTTTGTGTGGGATATGAAAGTTGCAATGGCTCGATTCTACACAAACAATCTTTCTGAAGAAGTACGAAAGGGTCAGAAAGAAAAGACATCACAAGGATGGCTTCCAACAAAACCGCCACTTGGATATAAAACTATCGGAGAGAAAGGTCATAAGATCCACATCATCGACGAAACGGTTGCTCCGTTTATTAGAGAAATGTACACACTCTATGCAACTGGTAACTATTCCACACCATCACTCGGAAAGAAGATGTACGAACTCGGCTTTCGTAGTCGTGCTGGTGGACGTGTTGTAAAAAGCAAAATCCACAAACTTCTTGTTGATCCTTTTTACTACGGTAAGTTCATCTGGAAAGACAAAGAGTATCAGGGCAAGCACGAACCCATAATCACGAAGGATCTCTTTGATCAGGTGAAGGCAAAAATGACCAGATTGAGTGCTCCATATCACAACAAACATTCAAGAGAGTTGAGGGGTAAGGTGTCCTGTGGTAACTGCGAAAAAATGGTTACTTGGGAACGTCAAAAGGGACACTGGTATGGTGCTTGTAAGCAATGCAAAACCCAACTTGGCAAGGAGAAAAAGTACATCCGACAGGAGGTTTTGGAGGATGAGCTAATGCTTCATATTGCCTCTATAGCCCCTCAAAACGAGGCTGTCCTAGAGGTGCTCAAAGAATCCCTAAAAGAGGATCATAGCAAGGAATCAGCCCTACACGAGGCACAGGTAAACGGTATAAATGCCAGTCTGGAACGTATCCGCCAGCGTATGAAGACTATGTACGATGACAAGCTCGATGGAAGGATCACAGCCGAGTTTTACGACGAAAAGGTGTCTGCCTTTGGGATTGAGCGGGAAACCCTCACAGAATCGCTCAGGAAGCTAAATAATGAGAATACCGAGTACTACAAGGTTGGTTACGCAATCCACGAGCTAGCCCTATTAGCTGGGAGTATTTACAAGTGTGAAGACGCAACTGTAGAAGAACGCCGTTTGCTCTTAGCTTATGCTTTTGCTGACATCTCTGTTGCTAAAGGAGTGATCACACCCACATACACCAAACCTTTCAAGTTTCTAGCTGACTGGATGCCGAAAGTGAATAAGTACGCAGATATTCTCGAACCAATGCAAAAAACCGCAAAAACGTATAGTTTAAGCGGTCATTTGCAAGTTCCTTCTACAGACTTTTCGATAAGAGTTTCGGAGAGTCGAGACCATTCTCGAACCTCAAAAAACCCTTCAGTTAATGCACGACAGAGGCAAACTGTACCTCTTTCACGCACTTTGCTCCGGCGGCAGGATTCGAACCTGCGACCCTCTCGTTACACGTAACCCATAGTTTTCACAATGGCGTGGACTATATCTTTACCTTATCTGCAAACTTGCTGACTTAGGCACTCTGGTATCTAGTCTCTACGGCGCCCTCGACACAATATCGAGGTTCCCACGGTATTACCAACCACAAGGGTAAGGCTTCACCGTTATCCCAGAGAGTTCATTCCTAGATTTCTCTAGGAAGCTGCGTAATGCCGGCTTCAACTTAAAGCCAGCGCGTCACAGCGAGCAGCTCTACCGCTGAGCTACGCCGGAATTAAGCTATTAAAAAGCTGATACTAGTGTATCACACTTTCTCTTTAAAATTCAACCTCGATGCTACTGAGGTTCAACGACACCAACCCCAGCAATAGCTGGTCCTTGCGTATCTATGGTACAAGAAAAGGCGCCCGTCTGTGGATTGACGTGGGAAATTCGAAAAGGCGGTGGCACGACATCTCCAGGAACAATAACGGTGTTATGCGAGGAGAAAAATCCTAGAGGCTGAGTTGTTCCATCCTCAAGTTCCACATGCGCGTTCTCTATATTAAGATTCGATACGGTTGTCCTCGTTGGCTTGGCCATGCGCCCTTCATTTCCCTCTCGCAAACCAGTTCTCTCATTTTCGACAAATTGATCAATAGCAACCACATATTTATAGCTTGAATACGATGTGTCGGGAAGCACAAACAGCAATTCCACTGGAGCCTTATTTTCCCCTTTTACGGTAAGCGCCATCATACCAGGACCGCGACGCTCCATAGACAGTTCCACCTTCTCACCTTGGCGAAAATAAACATTATCCTTACTTCCCACCCCTGGATTTATCCACCCAGTTGGACTCACCCCAGGCGCGCGCAAAAAGATACGATAGGCAAACTCTTCGGTGGGCTTGCCATCATTTGTATATACACGATCCCACGAAAGACCACCCTCAAATTCGGTGCCGCTGGCGTTACCGCCTACATAGACGCTTGGCCTATCCATAGGTCCTGTTTTATCAAACCCCTCCTTTCCTATTGCGTTGTGCCACCTGGTAGTATCGATATCAACACGAGGAACAGAGACAGAAAGAACTACTTTTTTATTCTTCTCATTCTCCTTACCTTTAAACTTGTAATAGTAGGAACCGATATGTTCCTGATCTTTCTCTACCGCTACACTTTTAATCGTCTCCTGTCTTTCCTCAGTGAGAACCCTTCTCGATACACCAGAATCATTCGAAGGCGTGGGCGCCTGAAGTACAGTATCCACTTTTTGTGTCTCCGCCCCATATGTAGTAAAGAGAACGGCCGCCGAAGCGATAAAAAGTCCAACCTTTGTTCCAACCCTATCTCCCAGCACCCGCTTAAGAAAACCTCCTTTTTTAGGAGTATTACGCGATTCCCGAGGCGTACCAACCTCCGGAAATAAACCGCCCCCTATCTTCAAATCCTCGGGCGCAGACACAGATACGGGTTCTTCCGGTGTTGTTTCTAATCCCCCCACCATTCTCTTCTCATCATGAAATGTCGCCTCGGTTTCCCCTATACGGCGTAACACCTCACGAAATAATGACCCAAATCGTCTTGGTTCCCAGCCCGGATAATGACTATCGCGTACAGCACGCAACTTCTCATCGGCATAATCCCCAAATTCGGTACTATATGGCTTTGACAATGCTTCGATTTCCGTTAATTCTTCAACGAATTGAGCAAGACTACTTGCTCTTAATTTTACAAAATATCCAATCTCGTTTTCCAACTCCTCTCTTTCTAAGTCTTCATTGGGCACAAACTCATTACGAACGTGGGGATTTCCATGACTATCCAAAACAATCTGCGACAAAGGCACCTCTTCTACGCGCTCCGCCTCTTCAGGTACCTCAAATCCACTCTCGTCTTCAATGGTAACTTCGCTTTCTGGTGTATTAGGCCCCAAATCAACACCTTCCCCTGGAGTGCCCGCCACAATCTCCTCCTCCAACACCTCTTCGTTTTCAACAATCCTGACAGGCTCCTCGAATACAATAGTAGTATTTTCACGAGAAAAAGCTCGAGAAGAGGTAATTGCATCTTCGATACTCATTACACTTGGTACTTGCTCCATCTGCTCACGAAACTCTGCGGAAAGAGTAGATGTATCAAGAGACGTCATGGCATTAGACATTACCTCCTTAAGCGTTAAAGTAGATGAAATTTCCAACTCTTTCTTTAATACTTGGGAGAACTTTTGCTCAAGAAATGCAGACAAAACTCCCCTCCCCATTCCCTGGTGAAGTAGTGACCCATCCATTTTAACCATGTCGGCACTAAGCTTATTGAGAGACCTTTTTGCCCCCATCACGGAAGAGGCAATAAAATTATGAGAAAATGTGTTAGGAAATTTTTCGTAACGAGTTTGTAAGGTGCCGAGAAGTCCAGCAAGTGGAGAATTTGAAGCCTGAAGTTCTTCGATTTGCTTTATCTTCTCCACGTGTTCAAGACGAAATCTTGCAGATTGATAGAGGAATTTTCGCAACAATCCCTCTTTGCCACCTTGGGGAAGCTGATTGCATACCGTTTTGAAAAAATCCTGAATGTCCTGGATATCAAACTCCTCAGGAACCTCACGCATCACCTCGCCAAAAAAATGTTTCGCGAACTGCCGCCCCTCTGCCGAAAACCCTTTGCCAGAAAACAACTGTTCAAGTGCGGCTTCCTTGGGAAAAGTTACTTCAACACCGCCCAGATTTCTCTTTTCATAAAATGAAGGCTCCTCAAAAGAAACCTTTTTCGTTTCTTTTGAAGTATCCCGTTTAAAATCTAATGGTTTGAAACGAAGTTTTGCTGATTGATGCAAAAGCTGCTTTAACGCCCCCTCCTCACCCTCATCAGAAAGCAAACTATGAACCACCTCAAAAAGAGAAGCCTGATCCTCCTTGGGCGCCTCATGTGTTATCTTTCTAAAAAACTCTTGAGCAAAAGCCTTTCCTTCCACGGAAAAACCCCTTCCAGCAAACAAACGACCGAAAGTCTCCTTCTTTGGAAAGGGAACCTCAACTCCCCCTAGATTCCTTTTGTCATACAAGGTCGAATCTTCGAAAGAAAAAGTACTCTCCTTATTTTTAAATCCTTCTCTGCTCATAATTTTGTAAAACTTTGTATCAAAAGATTATCTAAAAATGTAGATAGGCGAGTACGCAATCTCCATGCCGTAATCTCACCATCAACATATTTTTTAAAAATAGCAAGCATCGTCTCCTCGGATGAATTTTCTTCTAACGTAGCACGAACAAGCTCCCGTTCCTCATCAGAAATTAACTCCTCTAGAAACCGAAGTGCCTCATTCCACACCTCTTGAGAGACTAGAACAAGAATCCTTTTGTCTTCATCACGAGGACGACGATCCTGAAACAATCTAAATCGCGCGATAATTTCCTGTTCAAAAAAAGAATGTGTTTCCATAAAATCCTAATGACACTATTTTAGCTCGCAAAACTTTTTATAGCAACAAAAAGACCCCTTTTGGGGTCGCTATTATTATTTTTCGATCATAAGCCTAACAGCGGCATTTACATCGAGAACATATTCCGATGATGGACCATCAATAACCTGCTCCACAACACGTGAAGGATTGGCTACCTTATTGCGCAAATTATTAAGTGAAGGCGGAGAAACCCACACCCCATTTTCACCTTCATAGCGAATGTGCCGATCCGTCTCCTCCTCAACATCCGGCGGAAAAACTGTCTGGACATACAATTGATTAGGATTTTTAGCTCCTGCAAAGAATGACCTTACAAGACCCAAAAACTCACTAGCACTATCGGGGGCATATTTGGGTGCAACGAAAGCTTGGTTTTCATA
>Ga0172370_10002891_pt1 | contig 24267 bp, 31 predicted proteins | sample LakKiv5m_FD_114538 | JGI IMG/M metagenome (GOLD analysis project Ga0172370, IMG submission 114538) | Freshwater microbial communities from Kabuno Bay, South-Kivu, Congo - kab_022012_11.5m | ecosystem: Environmental > Aquatic > Freshwater > Lake | place: Democratic Republic of the Congo...
CTCGGACAACGGGTTGGAATACCGCGGGAATGAGCAGAACCACGCTTTCATGAAACTTTGCCGATTAAATGGTATTGGTCAAAGATTCACCAAAGTGAAGCACCCTCAGACTAACGGGAAAGCAGAACGAGTTATAAGAACAATCATGGATATGTGGCACAGCAAGACTGATTTTAAAAACCGAGAACACAGAAAACTTGAATTAATCCGATTTGTAAATTACTATAACACTGTGAAACCTCATAAAGGAATTAATAATCTGACACCGATGGAAAAACTGATTGAATATTTTTATCCTACGGAAATGTAAACAACGCTACTGATTCTTACACTTTATTATACCATCAAAAGAGATAAAAAAAACCGCTCTTTTTAAATTTGAGCGGTTTTAAAATTTTTAATTAATTTATTTCCCCATTTTTCTCCGGATGAAAGCCGGGATTTCCAGCTCATCATCGTCGTCTTCCAGTTTTTCAATCCGCCCGAAGACCGGCCGGGTGGTTTTTGGCGGGATTTTTTCCTCAATGATCATCGTGGATTCCTTGGAAGGAAAAACTATCTTTTCGCGTTTTAACTGATGCTCTTCCTTGGTTTTGCGTGATTCCTCAATAGTAATCCGGGACAGTTTTTCTATCGGTCCTTCCATTACTTGGTCCACGTCAAAACCGGTCGCAATCACTGTCACCTGGACTTCGCCTTTGCGGATAGTATCGTCCACTACCGCCCCGAAAATAACTTTGGCGTTCGGATCAATTGATTCAGTAATGATATTAGCCGCCTCATTAATTTCCAACATAGTGAGATCGCTGGAACCGCTAACATTGAAGAGCACGCCTTTGGCGCCGTCAATGGAAAGTTCCAAAAGCGGACTGTTGATAGCCGCTTTAGCCGCTTCGGCCGCCCGGTCTTCGCCGCTCCCAATGCCAATACCCATAAGCGCCGATCCGCTGTTGGCCATAATCGCCCGCACATCCGCGAAATCCACGTTCACGATGCCCGGCTTGGTAATCAAATCGGAAATGCCCTGTACGCCCTGCCGCAGCACGTCGTCCACAATCTTGAAAGAGTTTATTAAAGTGGTTTTTTTATCAATAATCTGGAGCAGTTTGTCGTTGGGAATGGTAATTAAAGTGTCCACCCTTTCCTTGAGATTTTCCAAACCTTCATCGGCAATCGCCCGCCGCTGCGCGCCTTCAAAAGAAAACGGCTTGGTTACAACCGCCACCGTGAGCGCTCCTGATTCCTTGGCGGTTTCCGCTACGATCGGTGCCGCACCGGTGCCGGTGCCGCCGCCCAATCCGCAAGTTACAAAAACCATATCCGTGCCTTTGAGCACCTCCTGGATTTCGTCGCGGTTTTCTTCCGCCGCCTGCCGGCCGATATCCGGATTCATGCCAGCGCCCAAACCCTTGGTCAGGTTTTTTCCAATATGGACTTTTTCACTGGCCCGGTTATGGTGCAAATCCTGCGCGTCAGTGTTGATGGCCACAAATTCCACGCCCTTAAGCTTGGTGTCAATCATCCGGGTAATCGCATTGCCTCCCGAACCTCCGACTCCGACAACTTTGATACGGGCAAAAGTTTCTACCGGTGGTTTGATTTCTCCCATATTTTTTGAAGTTTACTCCGCACTTTCCAGAAAATTTTTTTAGTCTGTTTTTTAAATTAATAGTCTGGATAGATTTTTCGCGCCGAGCTTAATGCTCTGCATGAAATAGCGGGGCAAATCTGAAAGTTCAGATTAAAGTTATTTTATCTTTTTTGGCAGTCAGGCCTCCTAAAATCCCGATTTTGCAATAACTAAATTTAGCACATTGGTTTGTGATATGTCAAATTGTATTTTGTGTTTATTTTTCGCCTCCTGGCCGGGTCTTCCGGCTGGGGTTTTCCCTATCAAAAATTTCTTGTTTTTCCTTTTTTACGGCAAAAATTTGCCCACCCAGCGCCGAATGCTGCCCATGGAACCGCCAACGCTGCTGGACAAACTGCTAATAACCTTATTCTTGAGCAAACTCCCGCCCTTGCGCGAACCGATGGAATTTTCAAAGCCCCACAGCACCAGGCCGATCACAGTCGCAAAAGACGGCTCATCCACTTTATCCACCAGGCCGCCCAGCGGCAATGGGAATCCGGTCTGCGCCGGCAACCCCAAAATATCTTTGGCCAAATCCACCGCGCCCGGCAACTTGGCTGTGCCACCGACCAGTACTGCGCCGGCTGGCAGCAGCTTGTCTTTGCCGATGGTTTTCAGTTCCTTGTTGACCATATTGAAAATTTCTTCCAGCCGCGCTTCAATGATTTCCGCCACGTGGTTGCGCGACACTAAACCCTCTTCACTTTTGTCAATTTCCGCCAGATTAATTTCTTCTTTCTTGCCGATGTCCCTGGAGAGGGCGCTGCCGTATTCAATCTTGACTTTCTCGGCGATATCAATGGAAGTCCTAAGCCCGATCGCCACATCGTTAGTGACATGGTTGCCGCCGACCGGCAAGACGCAAATTTCCAGCAGTTCGTTTTCTTCATAGACCGCCAGCGATGTCGTGCCGCCGCCGATATCCACCAGCACCACGCCCAGTTCTTTCTGGCGCTTGGTGAGCGTAGCTTTGGCTGCCGCCAGGGGCGCCAAAATAAAATCATCCACGTCAATTTTCAGCTGTTCAAAACACTTGCGCAAATTTTTCAGGAACGGGGTTGAGCCTTCAATGATCATGGCATCCACTTCCAGCCGCACACCGTTCATGCCCAGCGGATCTTTGATGCTTTTTTGGTCGTCCAGAGAATAATTTTTCGGTATAATATGAATGATTTCCTTATTGGGCGGTACGGAAATCGCCTGGGCGGCGTTAATCACCCTTTCAATGTCTTCTTCCTCCACTTCGCCGTCCGCCCGGCCGACCGCGATGACGCCTTTGGAATTTTGGGAAGTAATATGGTTGCCGCCAATGCTCACTATGGCTTTGTCCACCGAAACTCCGGCACTCCTTTCGGCCTGTCCCACCGATTCGCTGATGGAACGCATGGCTTCTTCCAGGTCAGTGATGACGCCTTTGCGCAAACCCACTGATTGGGACGCTCCCACGCCGATAATCCGCGGCAGTTCTTCGTCCGGAAATACCTGTATGATAACCGTTCTCACTTTTGATGAGCCGACGTCAATTCCAACAATGATGTCTCCTTTTGACATGATCCAATTTTTTTATTATTTTTTACCCCGCACCAATTTGTATAAATGCTTATACCTTGCAATTATTAACAACTAACCGACATTTTACCACGATATATATTTTCAAAAGCTGGTACGGAGCAAGTGTTACCTAACAATAATACAATAAAAAAAGGCTGGCCGCAACCGAACTATCAGAACCAATCGGAAATGTAGGGCAAGAAAATGATCAGGCCGACGATAACCGCCAGGATGGCCGAAAGCAGGACGCTGGCCGCCATCAGGTCCTTGATGACCCGCGCGTATGGATGAACGCGCGGCTTGAGGATATCCACCACCCGTTCCATAATCGTGTTGAGAATTTCCAAAATCAGAACCAGTATAATCACCATAAACAGCACGATCATTTCCGCCCGCGTGACTTGGAAATAGGCCATTGCGATTATCACCAGGAGCGCTATCAACGCTTCGTTTTGGAAATTTTTTTCATTTTTCAGGGCATAGCCCAGCCCGCGCAGGGCATGGCTCATACTGTGCCTGAATTGCGCCAGTCGGTTCATATTATAATTTTTTAGGATTAATTATGGCTGCCTGGACGGCAAACATTTTTTTTCCGTGATTGAAACCCAGGAGGTGAAGTGTGCCGTGCGCCGCCGCTTTGGCCAGTTCTTTTTTGACGTCCAGCTTCTGTTTCTGGGCGTAGGCCCTAACATCATCATAGCACAAAATAATCTCGCCCAGCAGTATGGGCCTATCAACACTTTTGGAAATAGCCTGAGCGCTTTTATATTCGGCAAATGATAACACGTCCGTCAGCTTATTTATTCGGCGATATTTTCGGTTAAGCTTTTTGATTTCTGACGGCGAGACCAGCGCCACGCTCACGGAAATATTTTTGGATTTGAATTTTATGCCGCTTTGCAAAACCGCCGCTTTGACAATCGGCGCAAAAAAATCATCCGCTACCGGGCTTTGGGCAATATTATTAACTTCAACTGAAATTTTCATTTTTCAGCTAATTAACTTATTACGTATTTTTTACTTACAAGTAAAAATGCTTTGAACCAGGTTATACTGACCGCTTTCAGTGATAAATAATTTAATGGCAAAATCTAATGTATGGCAAAAACAAGGCTCGCCGGAACGGCAGAATCTTTCGCATTCCCAAACAGCTTTATCCTCCTGATACAATGCATAACCGCCATTAAACGAAGCGACTATGGCAACACAATAACCTATAGGTATAGCCTGCCACGGTATAATTTTTTATTTTTAATTATTTTAATTATTATAATGGATACGACTATAAGCAACAAAAATAAAGCAATTTTCAAAACAGCATAAGCGATTGTTTCCTTTGGATCCCGGAAACAAGCCAAAGTAATTTCCGGCACTGCCAACATTCCCAGAGCTAGTAATGCTTTTTTCATATTTTTTTTATTGCTTAATTTATTACGTAATAAATAATTTAACAAATTAATGGATTATTGACCCCTGTGGATAACTCTTGCAATATTTATAAAGGTATGGTAGTATTATAAACGTAGACTTTAGGTCTGCCCCATTTTGATCGATGACCGCCGCAAGGCGGTTTTCTGATTTTAATGGCGCCAGAAAGTTGGCCTATACTCGTCTTTTAACCTGTATTCAAAATCTTCAGCGAATAAAATATCCTTAACGATTCCGCCATTTTTAGCATCTACAACTTCCCTACCCAGATGATCCCTGGCTCCAAAAACATAACATTCTTTTTTATATTCATCATGCAAATACTTCACCGCGTACATCAGATCTCCATCGCCTGAAAATAAAATTATAGTATCATAATTATCCCTTTCTTTTACCAAATCAACCGCCATTTCAACATCCAAATCGCACTTTTTTTCAAAACCCGTCTTATTATTGGGATCATGGATATATTTTACCCTCTTGGTCACTACCTCAAAGTTATTCATGTCGGCTTTTTCCAAAATTGACCGCGACCATCCGGATAAGTATTCATTTTTTTCATTTTGTCCGTAATCCGAACCATAGTAAAATCTTCGCAGAAATTTTTTGCCCTTGGAAAAATTTTTAACCAGGTTGCCCAACTGCTTGATTCCGACTTTCCAACTCAAGCTATGTTTCCATTTTTCCACATTGCCATAATCAATGATGACGACGGTCCGCTCCTGTTTGTTGGAAAATGATCCTATGAATTTTTTTATTTCCGCTTTTTCCATTTTTTAAAAATTTATCTGTTTTCCGTGCTTTTATTTCGCCTTTCACCAGGCCATATAAATCATAAGCTTTTTTAAATTTCTAAGCCATCTATTTATTGTTAAAAATAAATCTTTCCACTTGGACACGGAGTGTCCAATTCTGTTATTTTTTCCAGTCCTTAATTTCAACTCCGCCTTTAATCCTTTTAACCGCTACTTTCTGCTTTTCCTTCCATTTGAGCTCCCGGATAATTTCAATTGGCAAGGTGAGGCTCAGCGAAGCGCGGCCGGCCTTGGTAAGCTTGCGAATATTCCTTTCTTCAAATTTTCTGGTTGGCATATTTTTTTTACTTAATTTATTACGTAATATATTACGTAAAGTATTACGTACATCCATTATAGCATTAAAAAACAGCCCCGCTAAGCAGGACTGTTTTTTTCACTTAATTACTCCGTCGTTTTGCCGTCAAAGTGTTTCGGTTCAAAATAACATCTGGGAACTTATTTTCCAAATGGCTAAAAACACAAATTTTACCTTTTGGCTTTTTTTGAAATCATTTTAAGAATACTTCTCTTTATACGCCTTATACTTCTTATACCCCTTGTAGCTTTTGTATTTCTTGACCTGGTCCTGGATGGTTTGGGGAAGTTTTTTGAGTTCTTTGGTGGAGTATTTGCCATAGAGTTCATAGGCTTTCTTTAACTTAGCGTAGAGAGCCGGGTTGATCTTCTTGTATTTTTTAACTTCATTGTACCTGGTCTTGTCGGGGATAGTCTTGTATTTCCTTCTAAGTTCCTTGTATTTTTGGCAGCCGGAACCGCAGCTGTTGTCATTATTATCGGTAGCAGCAACAATGGTGTCAGTTGTGAAAGAAATGTGCTCGGCATCCGTGTTGGTGTTATGGTTAGCATCCTGGCAGCGGATGTAGTAATCATAGGAGCCGTCAACTAAGGCAGAAAGTGTCACGATATGATTATTGCCATCGTCGTCCATGGCCGTCATAGAATCGTAATCCGTATCGGTAGCAGCATATTTGCAGGTGACTGTGCCGTAATCGGAACTGGTAGTAACCGATAGTGTTGGGGTGGAGTCAGCTATGGTGCCAGAAGGAGAAGAATTGGCAATAGTTGGTTCGGCGGCGTTGATGGCGTCAATTATAGCATCCGTTATTTTCGCATAGCCGGCAGCATTATAATGCAAATTATCTCCACCACTATATATGGCTTGCTGATCCCAAAGATTATCTGGATCACCACCAGCGCGGAATTGACCAACATATGTACTAGCATCCACAATAATTGCATCGTAGCTTTCGGCTAAAGTTCTCAATGAGTCGTTCCAGTCAATTTTTGTTTGTTGCTGAACATTAGTGAAATCGGAAACGGGATACATCAGATTTACAATTGGAACAATATTGTTTAACTGACAAAGATTAAGTATATTTGTCCAAGCAGTTAAAAAATTGGATTTATTTTCATCAGCCAACAGATCATTAGCTCCGCCATCTACAACAACAAATTTGGGTTTTTTGTCAACTACATCTGCTTGAAAACGCGTAGATATTTGACTAACCAATAGATTAGCGTAAAGTCCCATATTTTGGTAAGTATAATCAAGTTCTGTACCTAGTCCAGTTGGAATATTATTGGGATTAAAATCAGAAACTGTGTTTGAACATAATCCATAATTTCCTGTTCCGTCTATATTCTGCACTCCTGATATCCAACTGTCTCCGATGGCTGAAAAAACAGGTGCTCGCATATAAGTTTTAATAGGAATAACGTAGTTTTGTTTAGTATTCGGAGGAATAGAGGCCCAATTATAATCAGCAGCACCAATGTCTGTGTCAGAAATATAATAGCTTCCATTATTAGAAGCCACTCTGGTCAGGAAATTAGTGTCTGGAGTTCCTGATGTGGTCCAGCTCAAACCAACATAATCTCCTTCCTGTACCGTACAGGTTGAAATGGGAGTTAAGTTATTTGTTTGATTATTGGCTAAAGATGAAAGAAAATTTTGAGACTGACATTGACGATCCCAAGTGCTTCCATCTTTCCGCCAAACTTCTATATAAAAGGCAGTCAATTGAGCAGGCACAGTTCCTATATAAATTGAAAAGTGATCAACGGTTCCGTTCTGCCGAATACGTGTATAAGCCTTGTTATTAAGCAAATTAAATCCAGTGGTAGAAAGATTTCCAAAATCAGGCGCGCTGGTTGAAATTCCCACATAGCCGCCGGCTTCAACGATATCCGAATTAGCTGTAAAATCTAAATAAGCATCTGCTTTTAAAGAAACAACAAAGCAGCCTAAGAACAGGATTGTCAGAAAAAAAACGAAAAACTGCGGATTTAATGTTAACCTTTTAACTCTCTCTCTCTGATTCCATAAATTTTTGTTTTCATTTTATTCCTCATCTAATCTTGCATTTGAATTATACTCTAAAATATTTATGCTGTGAACCCCCCCTCATTGGCTGTGGATAACTATAAATCACATTTTTCTTGCTATAGCAAAAATAATGTGATGGTATTAGAAAAGATATTCCCCCGAGTTTACAATATTACAAATAAGCAATGAAAAATCACCAATCAATCCAAGACAAATTTGGCGCTAAAAAAGCCGTCAATTAAAAAAACTTATCAAAAACCAGCCTTCAATCCGGCTGGTTTTAGTTTTTTTACTCCGTCGTCTTGCCGTCAAAATGTTCTTCCTGCGCCAGGGCTTCTTCTTTGGTTGCGCGGACTACGCCGTCCTGGTGTTCGGGCGGAGAGTAAATCGTATAAAGTTTTAGCGCTTCAGTTTCGGAAGTATTCACCACGTTGTGCTGGGCGCCGGATGGCACAATTACCGCGTCCCCATCTTTCACTTCCTGCTCCGCCCCGTCAATGATGACTTTCCCCGTTCCTGCTTCAAAGCGGAAAAATTGGTCAACATCACTATGAACCTCCATGCCGATTTCTTCTTTCGGCTTGAGATTCATCAGCACCAGCTGGCTGAATTTGCCGGTGTAGAGAACTTTGCGGAAATTCTCATTGCCGAGCGTGTCCTTTTCAATGTTGGATTTAAATCCTTTCATATATTTGCGTTAATTGATTAGCGAGATATAATTTTGGACATTGGATGTCCAAAAACTGTATTTTGCTACTAAATTCCCAGTCCGCCGTAGGCCGCGCCGAGCGTGCCCATCAGCCACGGCAGCATAAAAACTAAAACCAAAAGCGGCAGCACAACAGTCGCGACGGTTATGATCAGCGTCCACAGGAAATATTTGCGCAATTTTTCCACCGACGCATAGATACTGTCCAGCTTGGCCTCCTGGACTTGGATTTTTTTTAGCAATTCGTCATCCATTTACCCTGTTGAATAATTCGCCTCTGGCGAATAATTTTGCCAAGCCTGGCTGTGGCAGGCTGCAAAATTTATTCAACAGGGTGAATTTTTTATTTTCTTTTGTAAGTCGCCATCATCTCCCCGCTGTCCAGGATATGACCATGCATAGCCCCTTCCAGCTGCGCGCGGCCGGAACCTTCCGGCAGATCAATTATACCATCCAAAGCGAAAATTTTGAAGAAGTAGCGGTGGGTGCCCGATGGCGGGCAAGGCCCGGTATAGCCAATTTGCCCCGTATCATTGGCGCCTTCAACGCCTAGTCCTTTTTCCCCTTCCAAAATTTCCAGCGTTCCGCCGGCCGGAAATATGTTCCAGATTATCCAATGGGTAAAATCACCACCCACAGCGTCCGGATCATGCATCAAGATTGCCAGGCTTTTGACGTTTTCCGAAATGTTGGAAATTACCAGCGGCGGGCTGATATTTTCTCCATCGCAGGCGTATTTTTTAGGAAATTTCTGCCCGTCGGCGAAAAGCGGGCTATGGATCGTGAGCATAGATTTTTTATTTAAATTACTTAATTCCGCTTTCGGCCGGCGGCTGAAAAACCGATACGAGAAAAAAAGAGAACCGGCTGCCGATAATATCACAATTAAAACGATGATTTTTTTCATAGTTTAAGGAATCAGCGGATGCCCAGGAATTGCCCAGTGTCAAGCCAGTCGGAAAGTTGGGTTTGGTTCTGGACATAGCCAGTGAAATTGACATTGCTGCCTTTGATAATACCCAAGTGCAGATGTTTCCTTTCGCCGTCCGTATCTTGGCTTTTGTCCGCGCCCAACAAAACCATTGCCTGGTCGGTTTTTATCTGGTCGCCGGTTTTCACCTGGACGCTGGCCAGATCCAAATGCCCGTAAAGCGCTACGACCGGCTGGTTTCCAATTTGGCAGTTTTGCCACAACACGCCGCCGTAGCCGGAAACCCACCGCGTTCCCAGAATTTTGCCGTCGCAAATCGCTTTGACCTGGACATTTTGGCTGAGTTCTTCCGGAAAAATTTCAAAATCGATACCGGTATGGTAGCCGCGGAACCTTTCGGGGCTTACCGGCGAATTCTGGGGCGTGATAAAAATGCCGAAAGGTTTTTTGGTTACCCGCTGTTCGGAGTGCGCCAGCGGGATGTTAATTTCTTTGGGAGACACACTGGCTGCCGGATTATCCATTGGCTTTTTCGGCTGGCCAATATCATTTTGATTATTCATGCTACTTACCGGCTGATAAGTTTTCCGGTTTTGGAAATAAAAAAAAGCGGCCAGCGCCAAAAGCAAAATTATTGATGCCAAAAATATCTTACGCATATGTATAATACAGCATTCGCGCTAAAATATTGCCGCTAATACATCCCGTGCTGATGGAAAAATTCCACGTATTTTTGGTCAACGTTGGCCAGATGGTCCCGGAGCCAGCTGTCCAGAAAATACACGAATTTCACGTCAAAATCGATTTTCCTGCCTTCGGCTGGCTGGCGTAATCCGGCTATCTTATGCCTGATCTCGTCGTGCAACATCTTATGTTCGGCGGCACCTGCGTATTGGAATTTATCAAAATATTTATCTTCGGTGGAAAAGTGGATTTCGGCATAGTTTGCCAGCTCCCGCAGGATATTGCCGATTTCCGTCTGGCCCCTGGCAGTTGTTATGGCTTCGTAAGCCTGGTTGACCAGACCGATAAATTTTTTGTGCTGGTCATCAATCTCTTTGATGCCCACCAGCAAAGAGTCGTCCCATTGGATATACATATAAAATTTGATTAAAAAAATAATTACGGTTTATTTTTTCTTTACGGATCGCCTGAAATATTTCCCCAAAGACTGTCTGAAGTGGCACACATGTAACAAAAGCGCCGACAAAAGGAAAGCCAGGAGCGTTCCGGCCCACATTTTTTTGAGCGGATCCATATCCGGGATCAGCAGGAAAAGCGGGACCAGCGGCAGCGCCAGCCAGGCAAAAGCCCGCAGGAAAAAATCCCGCTCGGTTTTTTTGATGGAGAAGAAAATTATGACCAGAAAAGTGTCAATGAGGATAGCGTCCATATTCTGTTTAAATTTTACATCTTTTTTTCTTCTCCGGCCACTCAACAATTTCGCCGGCTTTGATTTCCACTTGGTCCGCTCGGCGCAGATTTCTGATTTGCGCGCGGCTAAGGATCGGATAATGCCGGACTTTGAATAAATATTCAACTATATAGTCAATGCCATCCGTGGTCGCCATCCAGCCGAGCTTGTCAAAGCGTTTGAGGTTCACCGGACCGGAAAAACTGCGCAGGTTTTTTTTACCGTTGTCGTCAAAATATTCGTGGAAATAGCTTAGCGCCAGTTCGCGGATGTTTTTGTAAACCGGTTCGCGGAAACGCAAAACGGCATGGTTGGTTTTGGAAATGGCGCCCCAACAGCCGAATTTTTTGTACAGCGCCACCACGTGGTCCAAATCGTCGTCAGTCGCGGTGAGATCCATAATCAATGGCGGCTGACCGTGGAGACGCAGCGCCAGCGCCGCGAAAACCGCCCCTTCCACGCAGTGCGCTTTCCTTTTTTCCAGGACGGTGAGCGGCGAATAGTAAGTCTCGCCGCCTTCCTCAAAATTCTTCGGCAGAGTGTCCAAAAAATCCTGGATTTTTTTAGGCGTATTGAGTTTTTTGAAGATTTGTAATTCTTTGGCCGGCAGTCCGAACATATAATAGCTTGTTTAAATCTATTATACCACGGAATTTTAATTTTTAATTTTAGTTGCCCGGGCCGCAGAAAAAATTATATAATGGGCCTATGGACAAATTCCCATATTATAAAAATTTCTCCCCGGTTAAGAATTTCTTTTTCCTTTTTTTCATTCTCGGTGTCAGCTACCTCTCCGTATGGTTCCTAGGAAAAAGGCCGGTACTGGCCGCCTTGCCGATAATTTTGGCCGGCGCGCTGGCTCTGTTTTATTTCCGCAGCTGGAAACTTCTTCTGACCTACATCAGTTTTTTCATATTTGGAACATGGATGGAGATATTTCTCATCAACAATGGCTTTTGGACTTACGGCACGAAATCATTCCTGGCTATTCCTTTTTATCTCCCGTTCATCTGGGGCAACATCGTAATTTTATGCATCGGAATCCTTAAAGGAATCCCTATGGTCTTCGGCCGCCGTTTTCAGCAACGCCCGCCCCGCTTTCTGCCGTCATTCCTTTTGACCCTGGCGCTCTTCCCCGTACTGACCTTGAGCACTTTGTTTTTTGCCGACCACCTGCTGCTTATGGTTATCTTTCTTTTTTGCGTCGATATCCTTTACGTCATTTACATGAAAAACATCATGCTGGCTTTTGTCGGGATTTTTGCCCTGGCCTGCGGCACTATCGGAGACTTAACTTTTGTCTGGCTTGGCATTTGGAGTTATTCAGCGGCAGTGAAAGTGGCCGGCGTCCCCCCTTATATTTTTATCGGCTGGGACCTGACCGGCATCCTGATGGCCGGGCTTTATATGATCCTGGACGCGCCGGATTCTCCGCTTCCTAAGTGGATGAAAAAAGACGACATGGCCTGATTTTCTAATTAAAACAGGGCCTGGTCAGTTGACCAAGCCCTTCAGCTTTAAACGTATAGACTCGCTTTTCCACAACGCGGGCAGGCTAGTTTTTTCACATGCATTTTCCGGCCCCGGTTGTCATACGCGGGAAAAGTTTCTATTGCCATCATTAACACCTGTTTATTGCAATGATGGCAATGTTGAATCAGCGCTATCCGTTCTCTTTTCTTCATCCGGTTGAACCCCCAGATAACCAAGGCAATCACACCAATATAGAAAAACAGCCATTTGATTAAGATCAATAGATATTCCATACGCTGTCCTTTCTGGCCGGTTAAGCGCCCTTTTTTCTGCGGTTGTTAATTTCCGCAATTTCTTTTTTTGAGAAACGCAGCGAACGGCCAATCCGCATGGTAAACACCCCACCTTCGCGCGCCAGCTTATAGAGAAAGCTGACACTGGTGCCCAGGATTTTGGCCGCCTCTTTGGCCGTCAGCAATTCTTTGGTCCGGTCAATTATTTCCGTAATTTTTGATTTGGTAAAACGCCACTGACCGCCGATTTTTTTGCCACGCATAAGCCTTCTTTTTAACCGGCTGTATAAAATTCTATTTTTTATTTTCAGCAACTTTGCCGCCTCTGCCAAAGTTAAAAGCTCGTCCATAATTTCCCTCCTTTGCCTTAGGTTGACGGTTTAATTGTTAACGAGCGTTCCCGATACCCTACGCCGAATTACGTCTTTTGTCAATAGCCGCTGCGCGCAAATGGACAAAAAACGCGTCCCGGCATAAAATTAAGGCGAGCTTAATTTTAAACCTATGCCCGAATTCAAACAAACAAATTTTCTGGAGCAGGCGGAAAAAAAACAGCAGTCGGATCTGGAAGAAACTAGGCGTGAAGAAGCGGCAAAAAAAGAAGAGTTGCGCGCTAAAATGAAAAAAAATTACACTCATCTTACAGAAAAAAGCCTGGATGATAAAATTGTCAGCGACTTGCATAATTTAAACATTGATGCGGATATCCTGATAAAAACGCTCAACGAATACATCGGCCAACGCGAGAAAGATGAAGAACCTGTCTATAAAAATCCGACCACCCCGCATATAATCATTCCAACCCGGCTGGATAAATTAACCGCCTATTTTAGCACCGAAAAAATCCAGGAACTGGCCAAAGTTCTTAATGATATTTTCACAAAGAATGGATTTGTTTTGAAGGAAGATACTTATTACGAAGATAAAGAGCCGGCACCCAAAAAAGAAAAACGCCAAGCCGATCGCGGCGTTTACATTGACGATGAAGATTAGAAAACCCCACAGCTGCTGCCGCGGGGTTTTAAAAATGATACGGTTTACTTGCTATTATAAACCTCCTCTCTTTTTTTGCTGGAAACGCATAACGCATAAGCGCCGAATGCCAAACATACGCATACTAAGCCCAAAATGACTAATAGTATTTCCATTGTCACCCCCATCATTATAAAGAGATTTAAAAAAAACTAAACTCCAGGTCTTTAGCCTAATCCTACATTATACTCCTTTTTTATGATTTTGTCAAGGAACTTTTTTTTTCGGCTTTTTGCTGTTTTTTCCATTTCAGCCCCCACCAGGCATAGACGGCCGCCAAAAGAATTATGTTGGGGATAAAAATCCGCGGATCGCCCCAGCTCAAACTGTTGACTTTGAAAGTGGACAGCGGCCACAAAAAAGGCGTCGGAAAAAATTGGTAGGAATGGGTGGGAATGTCAATGATAATATGGATGGCCCAGGCCCACAGCAGCCACCATGGCCGTCGTCGGATAGCCCAGATAGCTAAAAAAACCACCGCGAAAATAATCAGGCTGTGGGTGGCGTTATAGAGGGCCTGCAGATACATCGGGAACATTCTTGGATCCGGATGGCCACCGTTAAAGTTTGGCCGACCGTCAAAACCCAGGACGCTGGAGACCCAAAAAATTCCAAAAGATAACAAATCCGGCGACATGCCGATAAAAAAAGCCGTCCAGAAATCTTTTTTGCTTTTGCGGCCCAGCGCCGCCGCAGCCCAAAGCCCGTGCGAAGCGATATCCATCAGTGTTTGTTTTTAATCATTACTCCTTTATTTTACCGCAATTTATTTTTTTGGGCAAAAAAGCCGGAGATAACCCGGCTTAATTAAAGTTTATTTCCTATTTTTTCCACCTTTCCAATTTCGGGAGGCCGCGGGTGAGCAGCCAGCCGATAAAACTCAAATACAGTCTGAAGAATTGATATTGACTTTACCTCCCATTTCTCCATTTTTATTATAATATTCCAAAATAATAGTAGCCCCTTTTTCAAGTAAATTTCTCCACCTAGACTCATTGCACTCACCAGCTATTTTATTTTTTTTAATTTTTTCATCTACCCATGCTTGGGTAACAACAAAATCAATCATTATTTTATGAGAAAATATAAGATTTTTTCCAGAGACTTTCACACTTGTTAATTGAGTCAATTCATTAAGCATAACTGGAAGATCCTTACTTTGCTCTTCTGCTACGAAAACTAATTCTTCTTCAATTGTATTTGTATCATTAATTTCTGCATCTGGTATTTTTTTCAAATCATATATAGAACCTATCAAAACAACCGACGTCCCCAAAACCCAGAATGCCCATAAACAACTCACAGTTGAACGAAATTTTTTAGTTAATTTAGAAAGGATTGTTGTAATTACAGTTAGCACACCAAAACCAATTACAATTCTCCAAAGATTTACTGCTCCTATATGAGCTTTTTCAGAATAAGAAAGTCCTGATGCATCCTTTAAAAAAGGAATTATTATAATAAAAAATAACCCGGATATTAAAGTTGCTAATAAAAATGGCACTAAAAATCTCTTGGTTTTATTTTGTTTTATTATTTGGTCTTCCATAGATAAAATTAATTTAATAAATCCAATTTAAAAATAGCTCTTTTGTCCCAAAAAATCAAACTTTCAGTGAAATATATTGTTAAGACATCAGTATTATCAATAAAGTCAATGCTATTGACAAAATCAGCCAGTTTGCTATAATTAAGCTACAAATGGCCTTCGGGCTCCGAGACCCTGCTCCAAAAGAGCGGGGATCGTTTTTTTATAGCCATCTTTTAATCAGTTCTCTGATTTTATTAAAATCCCCTTCTGGCAAGCGCCTGATTTTTCTGGACAGACGCTTACTGCTAATTGTCCTTAATTGGGAAAGTATCACGGAATATTTTTTACCAGCGTATTCAAAATTGTAATAATATTCGCCGGTTTTATATTGGCTGGTTATCGGCAACGCCCAAAGCATATCCTTGTTGAATTTTTTCAGAACCAGAACCGGGCGTTCAAAATTTTCATTTTTCCCATTTTGTTCAAAACCAACATTGGCTCCCAAACTTGACCACCAGATATCCCTTTCCTTGAAATAGAAATTTATATTTTCACCAATGTGCAGTTTGTATTTTATTTTCGTCCAATTGGCAAACCAGATTAAAATTTCCTTGGTCATTTTATTTTAGCTTATAGTGATATAATATCACTAATTTTCCGTTTTGCCAATGTGGATAACTTTTTCCTTAAATTTACTCAGAAACAAAGTTTCCAAGCAAAATGAACAAGCAAAAAGCGCCTGACAATGGCGCTTATTTTCCCTATTTTTTCCACCTTTCCAATTTCGGGAGGCCGCGGGTGAGCAGCCAGCCGATCGGTTTCGGTATGCCTTTTTCCTTGAGCTTGCCGATGCAGAAAGTCTGCATCTGCTGGACCGTCATATCGGCCGGGCCGGTAAAGGCGCCGTTCTGCCAGCAGTAGCTGCAGTACATCGTGGATTTGCTGCCGTCAGCATTGGTGCCGCCGCCGTTCGGATCGTTTTTCAGCGGCATGCCGCAGCTCTGGCAGTTCTTGTAAACTTTGTCCATAAATTTTTATTTAAATTTATTTTTATCCCGCTTGGTTCTGCAGGACTTCGCGGACATGCTGGACGATATCCTTCGGCTCAAACAAAGCTTTCTCTAGATAAAACTTGGTTTTCAGCTTACCGACTTCCTGGATGGTTTTTTCATCATTGCGGTTAGTGGCCACGATAATGGGAATTTTAGCCAGTTCCCCGTCCTGTTGCAGCAGTTTGATCAGGGTTATGCCGTCCATTTTGGGCATAATCAGATCCACGATGGCCACGTCCGGCTTTTCTTTTTTTATAACTGCCAAACCTTCCTCTCCGTCTTTGGCTGCAACCACGGCGTAGCCGCCGTCTTCCAAGGCCTTGGCGTAAATTTCGGCGATCATTGCGTCGTCTTCAACGATGCAGACTTTGGTTTTTTTTGTGGGAATAAATATTTGTGATTTGTCCATATTTTTAAAATTATACTTGTTTACCCCCGCACCCACAGAATGCTCCGTATGCTTGCCTGCCGGCAGGCAGGTAAACACGGAAATGAATATGTAAAAACTCTATGAGCAAACTACCCCAATGCCCCGGGTGCGGTCCCGTGGGTGTGGGGGTTTATATCTAAATCCTAAACCCAAACCGCCTAAAATGCAAAGAGCTCCGCCTAACGCGGCTATTTGGCAACTTAAAAACCGGCTGGGTGCCGGTTCTTAATTAAGCTTATTTGAGTTCTTCTTCCACGATTTTTTTGACTGTATTGCCGTCCGCCTGGCCTTTGAGTTTCCCCATCGCCGCGCCCATCACTTTGCCCATTTCGGCTTTAGTTTTAGCGCCGGTTGCGGAAATTACCGATTTTACGATTTCGCGGATTTTGTCTTCACCCATCTGCTCGGGCAGATACACCGACAGAATTTCAATTTCTTTTTTTTCTTTGTCCGCCAATTCCGGCCGGCCGCCTTTTTCATATTGCTCCACGCTGTCTCTCCTTTGTTTGATGCCGCGCCCTATAACGGAAATCACCTCCTCGTCGGACAAGCCTTCTTCTTTTTTCATTTTTTCAATCTCGGTATTTTTGATCATGGAATCCAGCATCCGCAAAGTGTCCCGCCGAACCGCCTCGCCGGCTTTCATAGCATCTTTTAAGTCGCTGTGTATTTTTTCTTTTAGAGACATAGATTTTTTTACGAATTACGAATTTTTACCTGCCTGCCGGCAGGCAGGCGAATATACGAATTAGTATATTAGTAATTGATTAGTAATTGGTAAACTATTTAACCATTTTTTTCTTGATATTTTTGAAAGTTTCTTCGTCAAATTTACCCATTTTTTTGAGCCGGTCCACGACTTTCTTGACGCGGGCTTTATACATCGCGCCTTCCCTGACTTCCCGCCGGGTCTTATCTTCCTTACGGAAACGGCTTTTCCGAGCCTGCACTAAAACGCCGCTCTGCTGGACGCGCCGGCTAAAACGCCTGATTAAATTTTCCGATGTTTCACGGTCTTTTCTTTTGACCTCAATCATAAAAAACCTCCCTTCTTCAAATTTTGTCAAAATTTTTGCGAAAAATTTTGATACAAAATTTAGAACCCCGCACCAATTTGTCTTGCCGCCTAAGATTTGCCGCAAGTTAAGCCGCAGGCGCTGCCGCGCGCTAAAACATGCACTATCCCAAACGTAAAGCGAAATTGGTGCCGGGGTCTAACACATAAAATTTACCCCCACACCCACAGAATACTCCGTGTGCCTGCCTGCCGGCAGGCAGGTAAACACGGAGATGAATGTGTAAAAACTCAAAGATCAAACTACTCCAATGCCCGGGGCACGGTCCCGTGGGTGTGGGGGTTTACTAAACCGGCCGGATAATTTCACCAAGTTTGGCGCCGCCAATGACATGCAGGTGGATATGCCCCACTTCCTGGCCGCCCCATTCACCGGTCCGAAAGAGCAGTTTATACCCTTTTTCGGCAGTTTGCAAGTCTTGGGCGATTTTTCTGCCGGCCAAAATCATTTTTCCGGCCAGCAAGCCATCCGCTTCGGCCAAATCGTTAATGGAAGCGATGTGTTTTTTTGGGATGACCAAAACATGCACCGGCGCGATCGGCTTAATATCTTTGAAAGCCAGGACTTCATCATTTTCAAAGACAATATCGGCCGGAATTTCCTTTTTGATAATTTTGCAAAAAATACAGTCCATATCTGCGCTCCCTTGAATTTACAAATCCAGCTACAAATATACAAATATAAAACAATCTTGATTTTTACATAATTTGTAGATTTGTAAAAGATTTGTAGATTAGCGGGTGTTATTGAATTTGATTATTATTATCATGATAGGTAATAACATTGTCCGCTTTAAGTTTTTTCTTGATGATGTCCACCAATTTTTCCATATTGACGATTTCCTGGACGCCGCTGGTCATATTTTTAATTATTACAGTTCCGTCCAGCGCTTCTTTCTGTCCAAGAATGAGAGTTATCTCCACGCCCAACCGGTCGGCTACCCGCAGCTGCGACTTAAGCCCGCCGCGGCCAAAACTTTCAGCTGTAAGGATCCCGTTTTTTTCCAGTTCGGAAAAAAGTTTCAAACTTTTCTTTTTAGCCAAGTCTCCCAGCTGCGCCAGGAAAACTTTGGGCCGGGGCGCCCGGTACGGCCGCGCCTGCACCCTTTTCATTTCAATAATCAGCCGCTCCACGCCCAAGCCGAAACCGATGGCCGGCGTAGCTTCGCCGCCCAGAGTCTTAACCAGGTCGTCATAGCGTCCGCCGCCGCCCAGCGAAAGCTTCCGGCCTTCTTCTTCGCCCGACCAGACTTCAAATACGGTTTTAGTGTAGTAATCCAGCCCGCGCACCAGCTGTGGATTAATGACATAAGGCAATTCCAGTTCGTCCAGATATTCCAGCAGGTTTTTGAAATGGACGCGGCATTCTTCGCATAAGTGATCAATGGACTGCGGCGCGCTCACCGCCACTTGGTAACATTTATCTTCTTTACAATCCAGAATGCGCAGCGGATTGATTTTGAGGCGCACTTTGCAGTTCTGGCAAAGCTTGTTCCATTTGGATTCCAGATAATTAACCAGCAGTTCTCGGTATTCCCTGCGGCAGTTCTTGCAACCGATGGAATTAACCTGCACCTGGACGGCTTTAATGCCTAGACACTGGATGACCCGGCAGGCTACCTGGATCATCTGGGCATCCAGAATCGGATCCATTTCGCCGAACGCGTCATAATTTATCTGGTGGTGTTCGCGGTAGCGGCCTTCCTGCGGACGGTCATAACGATAAACCGGACCGGTGGAAAAAAGTTTTACTGATTTCGGCAGAACGCTCATCCCGTGCTGGAGATAGGCGCGGCAGATGCCGGCAGTCAGTTCCGGACGCAGCGCCACTTTATCGCCGCCGCGGGTTAGAAAATTATACATTTCTTTATCCACAATATCCGTGCCTTCGCCTACGCTGCGCACGTAAAGATTGGAAAATTCCACCAACGGCGTATCAATCCGGGCAAAGCCATAATCCCTGGCCAGGCGATCGGCAACGCGCCGCACTTGGTCCCAATAGGACTGTTCTTCCGGCAGGATGTCTTTCATACCCCTGGGGGGCTGCAAAATTATCGGCTCCTTGTCGCCCGTCTCGGTCGTTTTCGCCTTTTTCTTATTTTTAGGTTTTTTCACAGTTTTTTTAGCCATAGTAAATATTAAATTTCTAATTTCCAATTGCTAATTTCTAATAAAATCCCAATTCCTTAATGACTAATAAAAAAAATTAGACATTAGACATTTTAAAATTAGAAATTGATTAGAAATTAGAAATTTTTAATTAGAAATTGTATATTGATCAGCTCGTTAAATTGCGCAAATGAAGATATTATCAGACTTTGTTAGTATATGTTTATTTTATCCAGTGGCCAGGCGCGCAGCAAGACCTTGCCCATAATGTCGGCCTGTTTCACCGGACCCCAGACACGGGAGTCGGAACTGTAACGGCGGTTATCGCCCATCACAAAATATTCGTCGCTTTTGATCGTCATAGACACGTCGCCGCTGGTTTCCACCGACGGCGAAAGATAGCGGCTCTCATCCAGAACAAAACCGTTGGGATTCTGGCTGTTGTAAATCCTGACCTGGCCGTTTTTAACTTCCACTTTTTCACCGGGCAAGCCGATTATTCTTTTGATAAAAAATTTGCTTTCATCCAGCGGATAGCGAAAAACCACAACTGTCTGCCGGTCAAGATTTTTAAAAGCACCGGCCTTAAAAATTTGTTGCTGGCCAATCCTGATGTTGGTTTCTTTGTAACCCAGTTCGGTGATAATCAAATACTGGCTGTCCTCAAAATTAGGTTCCATGGAAGCGCCCTGGACAAAAAACGGCTGGAACAAAAAAACCCGGATAGGCACGATGATTACCAGAGCCAGGATAAAAATTTTTACAATTTCCCAGATGAAGCTGCCGACCCCCTGATAGACACTCCCATCATTTTCAAACTCGCTGTTATTGTTTTCAAACATTTTTTAAATACCCGCCTGTTTTCCGCCCGGAAAAAAGCGCGTTTTTTTAATCATTTTACTTAATTTTATCAGAAAAAATAGCGTTTGGCAATAGCCTAAAGTCCCTTTTTTAAGCCAAAATTTGACGCCGCATATCTCAGGCGTTATCATTAAAAAAAATGCGCGACATCATACCGCCACCTAAAAAAAATTTCCAACTGCCGAAAGTTTACCAGACGCCAGCACAACCGCCGCTGCCAACCAAATCTCCGGTTTTTCCGGAAAACTGGATTTACGACAATACGACAAGGCAAACAGAAACAACGGAAGTAAAAAAACCGCCGGCACTGAAAAAGAAAAGACATCTAGTGCGGAAAATATTCGGCTGGCTTTTTTTGCTTTTATTCCTGGCCACCCTGGTTTATGGGCTTTTCTTTTTGCAAAAATTTTATACCTTAAGTAAAAAAATCACTTTGGCCGCCAGCAACCAGCCGTCATTTTTTGAGACGATGAAATCTATCGCCAAAAACGACGCCAAAAATCTCAAGGCCCAGGACGGACGAATAAATATCTTGCTCTTAGGCATCGCCGGCGTCGGTAAGGCCGGACAGAACCTCACTGACACGGTAATGCTGATGAGCCTGGACCGCCAGAGCCGGCGGACCGCTTTCCTTTCCATACCGCGGGATCTTTTAGTCGCAATTCCCGACTCAAACGCGCAGATGAAAATCAATTCGGTCTACCAGTCAGGGCTCTCAGCTTACGGCAAGAACCGCGGCCAGGCCGCCCAGCTCATTTCCGATACGGTTTCCGAAATTACCGGCCAGCCGGTTGATTATTATGTGGTTTTAGATTTTGACGGCTTTGAAAAAATTATTGACAGTATCGGAGGCATAAATATTATCAGCGAACTGGATATCTACGACACACGCTACCCCGGCCCGAACTTTAGTTATGAAACTTTTGAGCTATCCAAAGGTTTTTACCACCTGGACGGCGCCACTGCGCTCAAATACGTGCGCGAGCGCCACAGCGATTTTGAAGGTGATTTCGGCCGCGCCAAACGCCAGCAGCAAGTCATGCAGGCGGCCAAGAACAAGATTTTTTCGATTGGCACTTTCCTCAATCCGGTGCGCTTCAACGAACTGCTGGACGCTCTGGGTAACAGCCTGTTCACCAATATCCAGCCGGATGAAATTTCCGCTTTTATAGATCTGGCTAAAAAAACCGACACCCAAAACATCATTAACGTGGTTTTGGACGCCTGGAACAGGGACAGCCTGCTTAAAGTTTCCCACGTTGTTTACGGCAGCATCCGCGCTTTCGTATTAGTGCCGCGAGTAGCCAGCTGGAGCGAAGTCAAAGATTTGGCGGAAAATATTTTTAACCTGGATGCCATCCGCCAAAAGCGGCAAAAGATCGCCCAGGAAAACGCCAAGGTCCTGCTCATCAACCGGAGCGGTGAAACTGCCATAGTTGTAAAAATTCTTAAGATTCTGCGGGAAAATCTGGATTACAAAAATGTCACCCTGGACGAAGCCGTCGATAACGGCACTGAAGAACAAACTCTGGCCTACGATTCTACCGGCGGCGCGATGCCGTTTACCCTCAACGAGATTGCCACCCGCCTGCCAGCCAAAGTTTCCGATGGCGGAATATCACTTCCCGACCAGAACGCGCCGGCCGATATCGTGGTGGTGATTGGAAAAGATCTAGCGGAAAGGTATAATGGGGAAGAAGGGACGATGGAGGATTTGGACAAAGCTAGTGAGGAAGAATATCAAAATAACAATTGAAAATCCCAAATCTAAAATCCCAATTTCCAATCAAATCCTAATGACCAAAATCCAAAGATTAAAAAATTTGAAAATTTAGATTTTGAATTTATTTGGAATTTGTAATTTTAGATTTGGAATTTAGAATTTATTGATACTAGATACTTTATACCAAATACATGCAACTAATTATCGGCCTTGGTAATCCCGGCAAAAAATATACGGAAACCCGCCACAACATCGGTTTTGTTTTTACGGAAAAATTAAAAGCGGCTTGGGACTTTCCTGATTTTGAAATGAATACTAAATTTAACGCCGAAATATCCAAAAAAAAATTCGGCACTCAGGATTCGGAATTCATAATTCTAGTGAAGCCTTGGACTTTTATGAACAACTCCGGCGATTCCGTGCGCGCTATTTTGGATTTTTACAAGCTCGCGCCGGACGACATCATCGTCATCCATGACGATCTGGATATCGCTTTGGGCGAATACCGGATCGCCACCGATTCTTCTTCGGCCGGCCATAACGGCGTCCAGGATATCATTGACAAATTAGGCACGCAGAAATTCAAAAGAATTAGAATTGGAATTGGAAGACCTAAAAATATTCCTGGCGACTTATCCGCCGAAGCTTTAGCGAAGGCGGAAGATTATGTCCTGCAAAAATTCAGTCCGGAAGAAATGGAAAAAATTGAAAGCGTCTCGGAAAATATTCTGGAAGAAATTAAAAAACCGGCCTCTTAGGGCCATACTCGTGAAAACGGGGATCTGATATATAAATCTAACTTTGCAGACCAGATTCCCGATTAAGTCGGGAATGGCAAAGTACAAAAACATAAAAGGCACCGCGTGGTGCCTTTTTGCCTTTCACGGTCCCGTGCGTAAGTGGAATCCTCCAATGAATGATCATCTTTGGATACGCTTCACCCCCACACCAACTTTGCATTATCTAAATTTTTAGCACTGAAAGTGTTGATGTAAAGTTGGTGTGGGAGTTAATCGGGCGGCTAGCTAAGGAGGAAGCCTACCGCCGAACTTACGAACGAGACAGTGAAAAGCAGCCTTTTAAAGTAACAGGACAGCGTAGCAAAATCCAAGCAGTTTTGTCAAGCTTTGAAAATCTGCTATATTACAAGGGCTAATGAAATATTTAAACGCTTTAAATAAAATCAATGGCCTGGGGCCTCAGAAAATGCGGCTGCTTTTGAATCATTTCGGTTCAGGCGAGCGAATCTGGCAAGTAGATCTGGAAGAATTGAAAGCCGCTAAAATCAGCAACGCGATTGCCGAAAAAATCTTGGCCGAAAGGTCAAAAATCAACCCCGACCAAGAGTGGGAAAAACTGCAAAAAGAAGGCATCCGGATCATCGCCTGGTACGACCCCGAATATCCGCGCCTACTCAAGGAAATCAGCCATCCACCCTTCCTTATATATATAAAAGGTGATTTGCCCGCCCTGGGCGGTCCTGGCAGCGCACCGATGATTTCTGTTATCGGTTCTCGGAAATTTACGGCTTATGGCGCCCAAGTTGCCACATCTTTCGCCAAAGACCTGGCCCGGGCCGGCATCACGGTGGTGAGCGGTATGGCACTGGGCGTTGACGCCATCGCCCACCGCGGCGCCCTTTCCGGCGGCGGAAAAACTATCGCTGTGCTTGGCAATAGCCTGGATGATAAAAATATTTACCCAAAAAATAATTTCAACCTGGCGCGCGAGATTATGGAAAACGGCGCCTTGATTTCCGACTATCCGATTGAAACTCAGGCGTCCGAATTTACCTTCCCGGCCAGAAACCGGATCATCGCCGGCTTAAGTTTGGGAACGTTGATTATTGAGGCCGGTGAAAAAAGCGGCACGCTTATC
>Ga0172370_10002897_pt1 | contig 24249 bp, 22 predicted proteins | sample LakKiv5m_FD_114538 | JGI IMG/M metagenome (GOLD analysis project Ga0172370, IMG submission 114538) | Freshwater microbial communities from Kabuno Bay, South-Kivu, Congo - kab_022012_11.5m | ecosystem: Environmental > Aquatic > Freshwater > Lake | place: Democratic Republic of the Congo...
GCCGCATGAGGCCGAGGGCTCATACCGCCTGGGCATCGTTCCTGCGTGTCGCGGGCGTACGACGGACGGGCGGGGCGCGCGCCGCGCGCCCCGCCCGTCCGTGCCACACCCGCGTCGCGCCAGGGGGGGGGTGCGCGGCGTGGGCCTCGAGTCCGGCGGGCTCCTGCCGACGGTCTTGCCCGCCGGCCCCGGTCTCCATGATCGTCCCCGGACGATCGGCCGGGGTCCCGGCGATCCGCTCTCTAGACCATCGCGCGGCCTGCGGCAAGGAGCATCAAGAGCATCCCGAGTGTGATACACGTGAACCAGACCGATCGCGTGCGGACCATCATCGCCTCCAGACCCCGTCGCCCGGTCCGCGGCAGTCTTCCACGAACGCCGCGGGCTCTTCCCCTCTTCGTCGGTCGAGAACCGGCGTGGCCGCTACCTACCCGCACTCGCCCGGGGCGCTAACCGTTGGCCCTCGTGGAGCCCTGAGGCGCCGTGGGGGTATGCTACGATTGCTGCCCTCTCAGGCGACCGATGAACGGAGCGTGATCAGCCCATGAGCGAGGTCCGGCGTCTCGTGCTCGACGTCCTCAAACCCCACCAGCCCACGATGCTCGTGCTCGCCGACAAGCTCGGCGACCTCGAGGGTGTGCATGGGGTCGACATCACGCTGATCGAGATCGACAACAAGGTCGAGAACATCAAGATCACGCTGGAGGGCGACGACGTCGACTTCCAGGACGTCGCCGAAGTGGTGCAGGAGTCGGGCGGCAGCATCCACTCCATCGACAAGGTCTCGACCGGCAAGCACCTCATCGATGAGGTCGAGACCCCCCAGGACGCCGGCGCGAGCTGGCTCCGCTGACGTCGCGCCGGCTGACACCCAGGTGAGCGGCGCATGAGCTCTCCGGCCAAGCCCGGCATCAGCGCGAGTCTGCGCCGCTTCGTCGAGACGCTGCGTCATTACCACGAGATCGCCGACGTCGGCGAGATCGCCCGTCGCTACTTCCCCATGAACGCCTTTGACGGCGTGCTCACCGCTCTCGGCATCGTGACCGGCGCTTTCTTCGGCGGGGTCACCGATCCCAGCTCACTCGTCGTCGTCATCGCCTCCGCGTCCCTGAGCCTCGGCGTGTCGGGCTTTTACGGGTCGTATCTCTCCGAGCAGGCGGAGCGCACCCGGGCGTTGCGCGAGCTGGAGGAGACGATGCTCTCCCGGCTCGACTCGACGGATGTCGGTTCGGCCGCGCGCTATGCGGCCGTCGCGATCGCTGCGGTGGCGGGGTTCGCCTCGGCGATCGGCGGCCTCATCATGTGCATCCCCTTTCTCCTGCAGCCGCTGCTTGGCGTCAACGGATCCTTCTACGGGGCGTGGGGCATCGCCACCCTCGAGCTGGTCTTGCTCGGCGTGTTCCTCGGCCACGTCTCGCGAGGCAGGCTCGTCGTCTCGAGCGTGAAGCTGGTGCTCGCCGGCGGCGTCGCGTTCGGTCTGAGCCTGCTTCTCAACGTGGCGGGGCTCTGACGTGGGGCATCGGCCCGACGGAAGCCGCGGTGGTCCGGCTCAGGCGGACCACCCGCTGCTCGCCGGCCTCAACGAGGAGCAGCGCAAGGCGGTCACGCACGTCGACGGTCCGCTGCTGATCCTGGCCGGCGCCGGCTCCGGCAAGACGCGCGTGCTCACGCATCGGGTCGCCTGGCTCCTCCAGGTCGAGCACGCACGCCCCGACGAGGTCGTCGCCATCACCTTCACCAACAAGGCCGCCGGCGAGATGAAGGAGCGCATCGAGGGCCTCGTGGGGCCGGTGGCGCGCACCATGTGGATCAGCACCTTCCACAGCATGTGCGCACGCCTGCTGCGCCGCGAGGCCCAGCGCCTGGGCTACAAGAGCACGTTCACGATCCACGACGAGGACGACCGGCGCCGTCTCATCAAGCGCTGCATGGAGGAGCTGAACGTCGATCCCAAGCGGTTCCCACCTGAAGCCATCAGCCGCCAGATCAGCGACGCCAAGAACCAGCTGCTCGGCCCGGCAGGGTTCCGCGAGCAGGCGGGGCGATTCGCTCAAGTCGCGGCCGAGGTCTACGGACTCTACGAGAAGCGCCACGCGGAGATGAACGCGATGGACTTCGACGACCTGCTGATGAAGACGGTGCAGCTCCTGGAGGGCTACCCCGACCGGCTGCACCACTACCAGCAGGCCTTCCGCTTCGTGCTCGTCGACGAGTACCAGGACACGAACCACGCCCAGTACCGGCTCGCCAACCTGCTCGCGGGCGCGCACGGCAACCTGGCCGTGGTCGGCGACGACGACCAGAGCATCTACTCCTGGCGGGGCGCCGACATCCGCAACATCCTCGAGTTCGAGCGCGACTACCCCGAGGCGGTGATCATCCGTCTGGAGCAGAACTACCGCTCCACGCAGCCGATCCTCGACGCGGCGAACGCGGTCGTCACCCACAACCGCAAGCGCAAGGGCAAGAACCTCTGGACGCCGCGCGGCACCGGCGCCCTCGTGCAGGTGGTCGAGGTCAACGACGAGCGCGCCGAGGCCCAGTTCGTCGCCAGCGAGGTGCAGAAGCTGCTCGAGGGGGAGACCGGCGCCGAGAGGGCCTACCGGCCGGACGAGGTGGCCGTGCTCTACCGCACCAACGCCCAGAGCCGGGTGCTCGAGGAGCAGTTCGGCCGCTACGCCATCGCGTACCGGGTGATCGGCGGGCCGAGATTCTACGAACGCGCCGAGATCCGCGATCTCATCGCCTATCTGACCGTCCTCGTGAACCCCGACGACTCGCAGCGGCTGCTGCGCATCGTCAACCAGCCGAAGCGCGGCATCGGCGCCACGAGTGTGCAGAGGCTGCAGGCGCACGCCGCCGGCGTAGGGGAGAGTCTGTGGAGCGCGTTGCGCGACGCCGGGGACGTGCCCGGTCTGTCGGCCGGCGCGGTCAACGGCCTGCTGGCCTTCGTCCGGATCATCGAGGGCCTTCAGGCCGGGCTAGCCGGCCGTCCGGTCGCCGAGGTCGTGCGCAGCGTCCTCGAGGAGAGCGGCTACGAGGCCGCGCTCAAGGCGCAGAAGACGCTGGAGTCGGAGGGCCGGCTCGAGAACCTCGAAGAGCTCGTGGGGGTCGCCGCCGAGTACGAGCGGCGCGCCGACGCTCCCAGTCTCGACGGTTTCCTGCAGGAGATCTCGCTCTTCAGCGACACCGACAAGCTCGCCGACGCGAGTTCGCTGCTCACGCTCATGACGCTGCACAACGCCAAGGGTCTGGAGTTCCCGGTCGTGTTCATCGCCGGCATGGAAGAGGGCGTGTTCCCGCACCAGCGTTCTCTCGACGAACAGAACGTCGAGGAGGAACGCCGGCTGGCCTACGTCGGCATCACAAGGGCGATGGACCGGCTGTACCTCGTCCACGCGCGCGCCAGGACGCTCTGGGGCGCGTCCCAGTACAATCTCCCGTCACGCTTCCTGGATGAGATCCCGGCCGACCTCACCGAGCGGAAGGCCGTCGGCGGCGGCCGGGCCGGCGGCTGGGACGGCGCCCGTGGCGGCGCCCGCGGCGCCGGGTCGTGGGGCGGCGCCCGTGGCGCCGGCGACGGTCGCGGCGAGGCCGGAGGCTGGGGCGACCGTCCGGGTCGCGGGGGTGTCTACGACGACTTGGGCGAGACGCTGGGCTCCGGCCGTCGCTTCACCGGCTTCGAGAAGAAGGCGCTCGATGAGGGGGTCGTGGAGCAGTTCTTCGCGTCCGGCGACCGTGTGCTCCACGCGACGCTCGGCGAGGGGACGGTGATCGCCATGCAGAGCGGCGGCATCGTCGTCGTGCGGTTCGAGAACGACGGCTCCGAGCGCCGTCTCATGGCCAGCGTGGCGCCGCTCAGGAAACTCCGCGGCTGAGCGACCGTGCTTCCACGGCCGATCCGCTCGGCCGTCCGTGCGCCGTCACGGCCCGGTGCCGCTCTCGTACATGCGCCAGCTGCCGTCGGACATGCGCACGACGCTCTCGAAGAGCCGGTGGGTGCCCGCGCCTCCCCACGGGCTCACCGCACTCGCGGGCTCGATCCAGACGACGACGGCGAACTGGATGGTGGAGCCCTCCGGCGGGCGCGTGGCCGTCGAGTCCGGGACGAGCCGGACGAAGCGCGCGTCGCCGATGTCCGCGCCGTCCCACTGCTGGATAGGGGCTCCGGGGGCGACGAGGAAGCGCTGGGCCTCCGGAAGACGGCCATCCGCGACGAGCTTCCAGAACTCCCTCACGACGGCGACTGCGGCGGCCGGGGGGGCTCCGCCGGTGATCGGGGGGGAGGGTTCGGGCGTGGGGCTCGCGGACGAGGGCGGTGGGGAGGACGAGCCACCGCAGGCGGCCAGCAGGACGGCGCAGAGCAGAGCGGTGAGTGCGGCGAGGGCCGCGGGTCGCCGACCCGTCCAGTACCCGGCGTCGTCGCGCGGTCGTGGAGTCGCGGTGGTGAGCGGTGACATGTGGCCCCTTTCCCGGCGTCGGCGGTCGTGACGCAAGCCCACCACAGGTCACGCGTTCTGTACAGGATGACAATGAGAGCGAGGGCCGGTGTGCCGCCTGGGCGGTACCGCCGCCCCCGCCGTCGTGCGGCCTGCGATAGAGTGGCGAACGCCAGTCCACCCATGGTCGAGGAGGGTCAGCCATGGCCGTCGAGGTCACCCGAGAAGGCGCCGTCGCCGTCGTCACCGTCAACCGGCCGGAGGTACTCAACTCCCTGAGCCGGCAGACCAACGAGGAGCTCCTCGCCGTGGTGCGCGAACTCTCGGCGGACGTATCGGTGCGCGCTGTGGTACTCACCGGTGGCGGCGACAAGTCCTTCGTCGCCGGCGCCGACATCCCCGAGATGAGGGAGTTCACCGCCGAGGAGGCGCGCCGGTCGGGGGCCCTGGGCCAATCCGTGATGACGGCCATCGAGGCGGCGCCCCAGCCGTGGGTGGCGGCCGTCAACGGTTTCGCCCTCGGCGGTGGTTGCGAGCTCGCCCTGGCCTGCGACATCCGCCTGGCCGCCGAGAACGCCAAGTTCGGCCAGCCGGAGATCGGCCTCGGTATCACACCCGGTTTCGGGGGCACCCAGCGCCTGCCGCGCATCGTCGGGATGGGCTGGGCCAAGTACCTCGTCCTCAGCGGGCGTCACGTGCGCGCCGACGAGGCGCTGCGCATCGGCCTCGTGCAGGCGGTCTACCCGAAGGGCGAGCTCATGACCCAGGCGATGAAACTCGCCGGGGAGCTCGCCGGCAAGAGTCCGCTGGCGATGCGCTACTGCAAGGCGGCCGTCCAGGCGGCGGCGGACACCGACATCACCACCGGGCAGGCGATCGAGCGGGATCTGTTCGCCCTGTCGTTCGCCAGCGAGGATCGGGCCGAGGGCATGGACGCCTTTCTCGAGAAGCGGCCGCCGGACTTCCGCGGCCGCTGACGACGCGCGGCCCGGCGAGGCCGTCTAGGAGCCGAGTGCGGCGCGGAGTCGCGCCAGCGCCGCGTACACGCCGGGGGTGGCGCGGACGAGCACGTCGGCGCTCTCGAGCACCGGACGCGGCGTTTCGTCGGTCACGGCGGCGAGCGCGCAGACGCTCCTCCGCGCGTCTCGCTCCCCCCAGTCGTGGAGCGCCGCGAAGGCCGTCACGTCGGTGAGGTCGTCGCCGCAGCACAGCGCCGAGAGGGACTCGCTCTCGTTCAGGAGCCGGCGGGTCGCCGTGCCCTTGCTGAACGACAGTGGCGGCCGCACCTCGAAGGCGAAGTGGCCGGTCGCGATTGCGAGGCCGCGAGCACGCGCCGGTTCGACCACGCGTGTGAGGATCTGATGCCGGGTGTGGGCCGCGTCCGGCGCCAGCCTGTAGTGGACGGCGAGCACCGTGCGTTTGTCTTCGAGGACGATGCCGAGAGCGTCGCAGTCGAGGTCGCGCGCGGCGTCCTGGGCGACTTCGTGCACGATGCCGACGTAGCGTTCGGCCTGCGGCTCGACGTGAGGCACGCCGTCCGGGCCCATCGTCTCGAGGCCGTGCGTGCCGACGTACACGGCCCCGTCCACGGGGATCATGCGGCGTCCGTCCTCCACGGCGCGGCCGGTGACGAAGGCGATCAGCCCCAGCCGCGTCACGAGGTCCGCGAGGATGTCGCGGAAGCGCTGCGGCACGATCGCCTCGGACGGGCGGGGGGCGATCGGCGAGATCGTGCCGTCGATGTCGCAGAGGAGGGCCGCCGCCGCAGGCGCCGAAGCGGCGGCCTTCACGAACCGGGCCAGTGATCCCGCTCCCCGGATGATGGTCTGCGTGTCGTCCACGTCCCTCCTCGCGTCTCGTGTCCCGAGCGTACCGGATGCCGGCACACTCGCCAAGGACGGCCGCCGTCGGGGGTCAAGTTCCCCCGGTCGCTGCCGATACGGTCGGAGAGAGATGGCCGACTCAGCCGACAGCGCACGCGCCTTGCGACCGGGCGGGAAGCCGCGCGACATGCGTGCGGACCCGTACCTCAAGTCCATGCTCCTCGGGCTCATCGAGGACAGCTATCTGCACACCGGGACCTTCACCCAGTTCGCCGCGGAAGTGCTCCAGGTGATCGCCTACGCCGTGACTGTTCCGCTGGCCTTCACCGAGGGCTTTCTCAAGGCGTATCTCTCGATCGAGCGCGTCGTGGAGGACGAGGACGGTCGCATAAGCATCATCCCCAAGCCCGGCGCCACCATCGCCGACATGGTCCGCGACGTCGACGAGATCACGGCGCAGGTCGATCCCGGCGCCGTGTTCAATCCCGTGGTGCGTGCCAAGCTGGACGCGGTGCACGAGACGTCCGGCAAGGCGATGAAGTGGGACATCAACACGCTGTCGAGGATGGACGACGGGGAGCTCATGGGCGTGCTGCGGGAGATGCAGGCCGAGTCCGAGGCTGCCGGCGGCGAAGGCGCTCCCAGCGGCGGGGACGAGGCCACAGACTCCGTTCGCGCCAGGATCGCGACCATCCGTCGCAACGTGCGCCAGTTCCAGACCCGTCACGGTGCAGACGCCGCCGGGGCGGGCTCCGGTCCTGACGACGGCGTCTCGGGGTCCGCGAGCCCGGGAGGCGGCGCCTCCTGACCCGCGGCCCGGCCTCGTTCCGGGCCCTGAGCCTCGCGTGCGCCCGGCCGCTCCGGCCCCACCCGGGATCACCGCTTGTCGGTGTCGTGGTCGCGTGTCTTCGGATAGCATAGGCACGCTCCAGGGGAGGGGCCGGTATGCAGCACTTCTCAGACAGATTGGCGAGGGCAGTCCGTACCCGCCGCAGCGTGGTCTGCGTCGGCCTCGACCCCGTGCTCGAGCGCATGCCGCCCGGACTGGTGGAGAAGTACCGGACGCGGGCCGCCGAGACCGGTGAGGAGGCCGCCGTGGCCGCCTGCTTCGAGGAGTTCTGCTGCGGCATCGTCGAGGCCGTCGCCGGCGTCGCCGCCTGCGTGAAGCCGCAAGCGGCGTTCTTCGAGCAGTACGGCTCCGCCGGCTGGGACGCGCTCGGCGCCGTCATCCGCTGCGCCCACGAGCACGACCTGCCGGTGATCCTCGACGTCAAGCGCGGGGACATCAGCTCGACCGGGGCCGCCTACGGGCGCGCGGCCTTCGGCGGCGCGCCCGGCTTCGCGGCTCCGGTCGCCGGGCTGGACGCCGACGCCGTCACCGCCAGTCCATATCTGGGTGACGACTCCCTGACGCCGGTGGTCGAGCACTGTTCACGGGGGCGAGGCGTGTTCGTCCTGACGCGCACGAGCAACCCCGGCGCCCACCTGCTGCAGGACGTCGAGATCGGCGGGCGCCCCTTGTTTCTCAGGGTCGCCGATCTGGTCGCCCGGCTGGGAGAGGAGCACGTCGGCGACGAGGGCTACAGCGACGTCGGCGCGGTCGCGGGAGCGACCGCGCCGACGTCGCTGCGGCTGGTGCGCGAAGTGCTCCCGAACGCTTTTCTGCTGGTGCCGGGCTACGGTGCGCAGGGGGGCGCCGCGGGCGCTCTGGCGGGCATCGCCGCGGGCGCTGCGGCCGGGTTCATCGTCAACTCGTCACGGTCCATCATCTTCGCCTGGCAGGAGAATGGCGGGGACTTCCAAAGGGCTGCGGCCGCCGCCGCCGAATCTATGCGCAGCCAGTTCCTCTTCGCCCTATGAACGACGACGCACCCGACAAGCGACCACGACGCCGCCGCTCGACGGCAGGCGGAGCAGCGCGACGCGACGCGTCCGGTCGGCGGCCGACCCCCGAGCCCGCGTCCGTGGTCTCCGACCCGACCGACCCGGACGCGGCCCTGCAGCGCCTTGAGTCGATGAGCACTGCGGGGCCGCAGTCCTCCTCGGCCGCGCCTCTGCCACCGGCGCCCGCGGTGTCCGTGCCGAGACCGGCACCGCACTCCCCGGGGCGAGGTCAGCGCCCGGCGCGTTCACGCCCGCGTCCCGCGGCAGGTCCGCACGGCAGCCGCCTGGCCGCCCGCATCGCTGCCCCGGTGGTCTTCCTCATCGCCGTCATCGCTCTCATCGGCATCGCGACCAGCTCCGGCGTCATCGGCGGCTCCGACCCATCGCCGACCCCGTCGCCGAAGGCCACCAAGAACAAGGGCGGAAGCTCCAACCCTGCGGGCACCAAGAAGTACACGGTGAAGAGCGGCGACACGCTCTCCGCCATCGCCTCCCGCTTCGACACCTCGGTCAGCGAGATCGAGGAGCTCAATCCGGATCTCACCGCGAGCACTCTCGTCGCGGGCGACAAGATCCTCGTCCCGACCGAGTAGTCCCCGGCTGACACGGGGAGCTTCGCTCCGCTTGCCGGGTCGCTCCCGGTCACCTCCTCTTGGTCTCGCGCTCCGCCACGTCGCACCTCCGGTGTATGGCCGTGGCGCCGCTGTGGGTGTGAAGTCCATCGTGGTGGGGAATAGCCCCTCACAAGTATTGCAAAGTGGGGAAGAGTGGGGTACAGTGACGACCATGCAGCGGCCGGTCCTGGTGGGGGAGTTCGATTTCACGCTCGACGCGAAGAACCGCGTCGCCGTCCCCGCCCGCCTGCGCACCGCGTTCGCCGACGGTATCTACGTCACGCAGGAGAACGAGCGTTGCCTCGGCGGCTACAGCCCCGAGGAGTTCCAGCGTCGCCTCGATGAGGACGTCGAGGTCACGACCGCCGGTACCCCCGCCCGGCGCAACGTGAAGCGGCGGCTGGCCGCGACGGCGGTGTTCTTCCCCGAACTCGATCGGCAAGGGCGTGTGACGCTTCCCGCCAAGCACAAGGAGTACGCCGGCATCACCAGGGACGTCACGGTCATCGGGGTCGCCGACCATCTGGAGATCTGGGACCGCACAGCCTGGACACAGTACCTGGCCCACCTTGAGGAGGAGGCCGATGCTACCGCAGACGAGCATTCAACTCCGTGAGTACGAGATGGCTCTCGCTCACACCCCGGTCCTCCTCGACGAGCTGGTCGAGTTGCTGCGGCCGGCGAAGGGAGAGACGGCCATCGACTGCACCTTCGGCGCCGGCGGCCACGCCGAGGCGGTCGCCGAGGCGCTGGGCGCCACGGGGCGCCTGATCGCCGTCGACCGCGACCCGAGCGTGGCCGAGTACTTCCGCGACGTCGCCCGGGCGGCGCCGTGCGCGTGCGAGCTCTATCACGGCAACTTCGCCGACGTCCTGGCCGAGCGCGACACGGGTTCCGTGGACATCGTCTACATGGACCTCGGGGTGTCGTCCATGCAACTCGACCGCCGGGAACGCGGCTTCAGCTACGCCTACGACGCCCCGCTCGACATGCGTATGGATCCGGAACTCGACGTCACCGCCGCCGATCTCGTGAACACGCTGTCGGAGGTCGAGCTCACGGACATCTTCCGGCGATACGGTGAGGAGCGGTATGCGCGCAATATCGCCCGCGGCATCGTCCAGGCGCGCAAGAAGCGGCCGCTCGGCTCGACCAGCGAGCTGGTCGAGATCGTCAAGCGCACCATCCCGACGCCGGCGCGGTTCGGCGCCGGCAATCCGGCCCGCCGGGTCTTCCAGGCGCTGCGGATCGTCGTCAACGACGAACTCGGGTCGCTGGCCCGGGGTCTGGAAGAGGCGTACCGGGTCCTGCGCCCCGGTGGCCGTCTCGCGGCGATGAGCTTCCATTCGCTCGAAGACCGCATGGTCAAGGACTTCTTCAAGGGTCATGCCGCCGGCTGCATCTGCCCGCCGGGTCTTCCGCAGTGCGTCTGCGGGCACGAGCCGACGATGCGCGTTCTGACACGTCGTCCCGTCACGCCGCGCGCCGCGGAAGTCGAGAGCAACCCGCGCAGCAAGTCGGCCAAGCTTCGCGTCGCGGTCAGGCTCGAGGCGGAGTAGACGTGGCCGCGGCCGCACAGCAGGCGCGGCGTCCGGCAGCGGTCCCGCGCCGGGACGTGGAGCGCGACGACGAGCGTCTGCGCGCCGTCGCGTATCGCGCGCCGCGCTCCCGTCGCCGGGCGGCGCAGCGTTCACGTCTGATGCGCGCCTTCATCGTCTTCGTCGTGTGCCTCACGGTGCTCGCCGTCGGGCGTGTCGCGCTCAGCTTCGCGGTGGTGCAGAAGAGCATCCAGACGGACGCTCTCGTCCGCGAGGAGCGGCGCCTCACCGCCGAGAACGCCCGACTCGAGGAGGACTTCGCCCAGCTCGGCTCGACGGTGCGGATCCGTCACATCGCCGAGACGCAGCTTGGGCTCGTCGATGCGTCTCATGTGAGGTACCTGCGGGCCGGCAGGAGCGGCAGCGTCGCCGAGGTGGCGGAGAATCGCTGATGGCCGGGCGTTCGACAGGACGTCGCCGCCCGACTGACCGGAGCGGCGGCGGGCTGCGTCGTCTGACACACGCCGTCGCCGGCGGACGAGGGACGGCCGGCGTGGACGGGCGCATCAGGCTGCTCAGGTTCGGCTTCATCGTCTTCCTGGTCCTCGTCGGCGGCAGGGCCGTCGCATTCGCATCCTCTTCCCAGAACCTCACCAGGATAGCTACGGAGCAGCAGACTGCGGACGTGGTGCTGCCGGCGCATCGCGGTGCGATCCTCGACCGCAACGGGCGGGAGCTTGCGGTGGGCAAGCCACAGCAGACGGTCTTCGCGACTCCCTACCTGCTCGACGATCCGAAGGCGGATGCCGAGGACCTGTGTGACGCCCTGCAGATCAATCGGCTGCGCGAGCGCAAGGCGGTACGCGCGAAGCTCGTCGATGAGGACAGCGGGTTCGCCTACGTGGCCCGCAAGGTCGACCCCGGCCTGGCGAAGGCGGCGCTGGCGCTCGACCTGCCGGGCGTGGGATCCTACGTGGAGGAGGAGCGCGCCTATCCCCTCAAGGGCACTGCCGCGCAGGTGCTCGGGTTCGTCGGGGTGGACAACGACGGGCTTGAGGGCGTCGAGTACCTCTACGACGAGCAGTTGTCCGGCGTCGCGGGCAGCGAGAGCATCGTGCGCGACCCCGCGGGTCGCACGCTGAGGACGATCCGCCAGACACAGCCGGTCCCGGGCGCCGATGTGCGCCTCACGCTCGATGCCGAGATCCAGTTCGAGGCGGAGGACGTGCTGAAGCGCGCTGTCCGCAGTTCCTACGCGGACGCCGCCACGGCGATCGTCATGGATCCCCACAGCGGGGAGATCCTCGCCATGGCGAACGTGACCAAGGACGGGTTCCACGGGTTCGGCAAGGATCGCGACGCCGAGAGGAACCGTGCCGTGATCGATCAGTACGAGCCCGGCTCCATCTTCAAGCTCGTGACCATCTCGGGGGCGCTCGCGGACGGGATCGTCACGCCCGAGACGTCCTTCACGCTCCCACCGACCATGACCCTTTACGACGTCACCATCAAGGAGTCGCACCCTCGCGGGACGGTGACCTACACGGTCGGGGACATCCTGCAGTGGTCGAGCAACGTCGGCGCCGTGACGATCGGCAGGCAGATGGGCCAGAGTAGTCTGCTCAAATGGATGGACGCCTTCGGGTTCGGCGAGCCGACCGGCGTCGAGTTCCCCGGAGAGGCCTCCGGCACCGTCCCTGCCGCAGCCGAGTGGTCGGGGACCTCGATCGTCAACATCCCGATGGGGCAGGGCATCGCGGTGACCCCGTTGCAGATGGCGGTGGCGTTCTCGACCGTCGCCAACAACGGCATGGCGGTGCGGCCCCGGCTCGTGAGTCAGGTGGGGACCGACGTGCACGACGAGGTCGACAAGCACCGCGTCCTCACCTCGAGTGTCGCCCGCAAGGTGCGCTCGATGCTGCTGAAAGCCGTGGACGCGGGCACCGGGACGAAGGCGCGGATCCCCGGATACGAGGTCGCCGGCAAGACGGGGACCGCGGAGAAGGTCCTCGAGGGCGGTGGAGGGTACGCGAAGGGCGTCTACGTCGCGTCTTTCATCGGCATGGCTCCTGCGGACCGCCCGCGGGTCGTCGTGCTCGTGGCGATCGACGGGACGCCCATGTTCGGTGGTGACGCCGCCGCCCCGGCCGTCCAGAGGATCATGCGCTTCTCGCTGCAGCATCTCGAGATCGCGCCGTGAACGGCCGCACCCACATTGCGCCGACGGCCGTGTCCGGTGCGGGTGAAGGGGGGTGGACGGTCTGCTAGAATCCGCCGCGATGAAGCTGAGCGAGCTGGTCCAAGGGGTCTCCGGCGCCTCGGTGCGCGGCGGCCCGGCCACCGAGATCCGGGGCCTCGCCTGCCACACGCGTGACGTCGCCGACGGCACGCTTTTCTTTTGCGTCCCCGGGCTCACCCACGACGGACACGACTTCGCCGGCGCGGCTGCGGATGCCGGCGCCGCGGCGCTCGTGTGCGAGCGAGACACCGGGCTGCCGCTGCCTCAGGTCATCGTTCCCTCCGTACGCCGGGCTATGGCGCTGGTCTCGGGACGCTGGTTCGGCGACCCATCCAGGGAGCTCACCGTGGTCGGGGTCACCGGCACCAACGGCAAGACGACGACCGCGCATCTCGTCGCCGGCATCCTGGCCGCGTCCGGCCGGCCGGCGGGGCTGCTCGGGACGGTGGTCAACCGCATCGGCGGTGTGGAACACCCCGTCAAGCTCACGACCCCGGAATCACTCGACCTGCAGAGGATGTTCCGCGAGATGGTCACCGCCGGCGACCGCGCCTGTGCGTTCGAGGTGAGCTCGCACGCGCTCGTTCAGGAGCGCGCCGCCGGCATCGCTTTCGACGCGGTGGTCTTCAGCAACCTGACCCGCGACCACCTCGACTTCCACACCGATCTCGAGGACTACTTCGCGGCGAAGCGCCGTCTGTTCCTCCCCGACGAAGCGCGCAACGGTGATGCGGTGGCCGTCGTGAACGTCGCCGACGAGTTCGGGGACCGGCTCGCCGAGGAGTGCCGCCGCCCGTACGGTCCCGGACTGTGGACGTGCGCGGTGGAGGATGCGTCCGGGCGAACCGGCCGGGGGAGGGCCGACGTCGTCGCCCGCGACCTCGACCTGCACTCCGACGGCGCGGCGTTCACGCTCCTCTGCCCGAGGCTCGGCGTCCGGGAGCGCCTCACCCTGCGTCTGGGCGCCCGTTTCAATGTGGAGAACGCCCTCGCCGCCGCCGCGACCGGCCTCGCGCTGGGGCTGCCGGTCCCCAGCATCATTGAGGGGCTGTCGGCCAGCGAGGGCGTGCCGGGCCGCTTCCAGGCCGTACGGGCGGGGCAGCCGTTCTCCGTGATCGTCGACTACTCGCACACGCCGGACTCTCTGGAGAACGCGCTGGCCGCCGCCCGGGCTGTGACGTCGGAACGCGTCCTGGCCGTCTTCGGGTGCGGGGGAGACCGCGACCGCGGCAAGCGGCCGCTGATGGGCGCCATCGCGGCGGACCACGCCGATCGCGTGTTCGTGACCTCGGACAACCCCCGCAGCGAGGATCCCCAGGCGATCATCGACGAGATCGTCGCCGGTGTGCAGCCGGCGCGCGCCTCCGCAGTCGTCGTCGAACCGGACCGCCGCGCGGCCATTGCGCTCGCGCTGGCCGAGGCCGGCCCCGGCGACACGGTGCTGATCGCCGGCAAGGGGCACGAGCAGGGACAGATCATCGGCGCGCGCAGGATCCCCTTCGACGACCGCACGGTCGCCGAGGAACTGCTCGCCGGTGGCGGGGAGTAGGGCATGCTTCCGTTGACGCTTGCCGAGGTGGCCGCCGCCTGCGGCGGCGAGCTGCAGGCGGTCGATCCCGGCCTCATAGTCGCGCGCGTCTCGACCGACAGCCGGGCCGTGCGTGCGGGCGACCTCTTCGTGGGGCTGCGCGGCCCTGCGTTCGACGGCGACGCGTTCGCCGCCGCGGCGGCTTCGGCCGGCGCCGCGGCGGTCATCGTGCGCCGGGGCACCTCCTCCGGCCTGCCTTCCGGCCTGCCGCGCATCCTGGTCGAGGACGGCCTCGCGGCGCTGCAGCGACTCGCCACCGCGACCCGGCACCGGTCCGGAGCCAAGGTCGTGGCCATCACCGGCAGCGCCGGCAAGACGTCGACCAAGGACATCCTGCACGCCCTCCTGCGTCCCGTGGCGCGCACGGTCGCAACGAGCGCCAACCTCAACAACGAGATCGGCGTGCCCCTGACGCTGCTGGACGTGGAGCCGGGGACGGAGGTCGTCGTCGTGGAGATGGCGATGCGGGGCAGGGGGCAGATCCGCGACCTCGCGCGCATCGCACTGCCGGACGTCGGCGTGATCACCACCATCGCCCCCGTCCATCTCGAGCTGGTCGGCACCATCGCGGATGTCGCGGCGGTCAAGGCGGAGCTCATCGAGGAACTGCAGGGGGGTACGGCGGTCGTCCCCGGCGAGGAGCGGCTCCTCAGCCGCCACCTGCGCCGCCACCGCGGGCGCGTCGTCACCTTCGGCTCGTCGGCGGCCGACGTCCACATCGTCGCCGAGGAGCGTCGCGGCGACGGCACGCACGTCCTGGTCGACGCCTTCGGCCATCGTGGCACGCTCGACCTCAGCTTCACCGGGGGCCACTACCTGCACGACGCGCTGGCCGCCCTTGCCGCGTTCCTGGAGCTGGGCTACCGGCTCGACGAAGCCAGGGCCGGCGCCGCCCAGGTCGCGTTCAGCGACCTCCGCGGCGCCGTCTCCGCTCTGCCGGGCGGGGGTCTGCTGCTCAACGACGCCTACAACGCCAACCCGGTGGCGATGACCGCCGCCGTGGACCACCTGGTGGGCATCGCCGACGGGCGCCCGACGGTCGCCGTTCTCGGCGACATGTGCGAGCTCGGCGCCGGCGCCGACACGTATCACCGGTCCGTCGGCGAGCACTGCGCCGTCGCCGGAGTGCGCCTCGTCGCCGTCGGCGCGCTGGCGCGCGCATACCTCACCGGAGCCTCGGGGGAGAGCTGGTTCGCGACCGTCGAGGAGTGTCTCGCGGTGCTGCCGGACGTCGTCCCCGAGGGCAGCGCCGTGCTCGTCAAAGCGTCGCGGGCGATGCGATTCGAGCGCGTCGCCGACGCGCTGACCTCTGCGGGGGGGAGTGCCGATGCTTAGGGCCATGGGGGCCAGCGTGCTGGCCATGGTGCTCGTCCTCGTCATCGGGCCGGCGTTCGTCCGCTGGTTGCGCGTGAACGAGTTCGGGCAGAACATCCGCGAGGAAGGCCCGGAGGGCCACAAGACCAAGGAAGGCACGCCGACGATGGGCGGCGTGCTCATCTGGTTCGCCGTGCTGATCCCCTACCTCGTCTTCAGCCGGTTCTCCATCGCCTCCCTGACCGTCCTGGTCGCGGCGCTGGGCAACGCACTCATCGGGTTCGCCGACGACTGGACCAAGATCGTGCGCAAGCGTTCGCTCGGCCTTTCGGCCCGCTACAAGCTCCTGCTGCAGCTGCTGCTCTCTCTCTTCATCGGCTTCGTGGCCCTGCACTTCGTCGGGCTCGACACGCGCGTCGACGTGCCGTTCGCGTCGTACAGCCTCGAGCTCGGCACGTTCGGCTTCTACGCGCTCATCTTCCTGACCCTGGCGGGGTTCTCGAACGCGGTGAATCTCACCGACGGCCTCGACGGCCTCGCCGCCGGCGCCTCGGCGATCGTGCTGGTGGCGCTCGCCGGGATCGCCTTCATCATCGGGCGCAACACCATGGACCCGGGCATCTCCGACCTGATGGTGATCTCCGGCTGCGTGGGGGGCGCGGCCCTCGGCTTCCTGTGGTACAACACGTTCCCCGCGGACGTCTTCATGGGCGACACCGGTTCGCTCGGTCTGGGCGGAGCCATCGCCGGCATGGCGGTGATGACTCGCACGGAGCTGGCGCTCATCATCATCGGTGGCCTCTTCGTCATCGAGGCAGGGTCTGTCGCCGCGCAGGTGATCTCCTTCAAGCTGTTCCACCGCCGGGTCCTGCTCATGGCGCCTCTGCACCACCACTTCGAGCTCAAGGCGTGGTCGGAGACGAAGATCATCGTGCGCTTCTGGATCATCGCCGCGATCTTCGCCGGCGCCGGCTTCGCGGCGTACTACGCCACCTTCTGAGGACGGGGACGATGGATCTCGCCGTCGCGCGCTGTATCGCCGTGCTCGGTCTGCGCCGCAGCGGCCGGCCGGCGGCCCTGCTTGCGCGACGCGAGCTGCCGGCGGCGCGGGTCGTCGCCCTTGACGAAGGTGCGCCGCCGGCCGACGACACGCTCGCCGTGCTGACGGCGGCCGGTGTCGAGGTCCTCACGGGGACGGCCGCTGCGCTGCCCGGCGACGCCGACCTGCTGGTCAAGAGCCCCGGCGTGCCCGACGAGAGCCGGGCCGTCCGGGAGGCGCTCCGCCGGGGTGTCCCGCTCTGGAGCGAGGTCGAGCTCGCGACCCGCTTTCTCCCGAACCGGGTCGTCGGGATCACGGGCACCAACGGCAAGACAACGACCACCGAGCTCACCGGAGCCATCTTCCGGGACGAGGGTCTGCCTGTGGCCGTCGGCGGCAACGTCGGTCACGCGCTCGCGGGGATGCCCGGTGCGATCTCTCCCGAAGCCGTGGTGGTGGCCGAGCTCTCCAGCTTCCAGCTCGAGCACATCGAGCGGTTCCGGCCCGACGTGGCGGTGCTGCTCAATCTGACCGAGGACCACCTCGACCGGCATGGGACGTACCGTGCCTACGTCGACGCCAAGCTGCGCATCCTCGAGAACCAGGGCCCGGGTGACGCGGCGCTGCTCTGCGCCGACGACCCGGGGCTGCTCGCCGAGTTCGAGGCCGGCCGGCTCGGCGGCGGTGGTGAGCGCTTGTGGTTCTCCGGAGTCGCCGGGCGCGACGATGGGCCCCGCGGCGAGCCGCTCGTCGCGGGGGTCGCTGAAGACGGCGTCCTCTGGCTGCGCGTCCGCGGAGAGCGTCGGCCCCTCTGCCGGCGCGAGGCTCTCGCGCTGCGCGGCGACCACAACCTGCTGAACTCGCTGGCCGCGGCCGCGGCCGCCGTCGCCGCAGGCGCTCCCGTGTCCACCGTGGCCGCGACTCTGGAGACGTTCGAGGGCGTGCCGCACCGGCTCCAGGTGGGCGGCGTGGTCGGCGGCGTCACGTACGTGAACGATTCCAAGGCAACGAACGTAGACGCGACCCTCAAGGCGCTCACCGCCTACGCGGCCGGCGTGTACCTCATCCTGGGAGGCTACGACAAGGGCGCCGAGTACGACGAGCTGGTCGTCGCGACGGAGGGTCACGTGCTGCAGGCGCTCCTGATCGGCGCGACGGCGCCGCACCTCGAGGCGGCGTTCGTCGCGCGGGCGGCCGTGGCCGGGTCGCGGGCCACGCCGTGCGTGGTCTGCGGGGATCTCACGGCGGCCGTTCGGGCGGCGGCCGAGAGTGCGTCGACCGGGGACGTCGTACTCCTGAGTCCGGCGTGCGCGAGCTGGGACCAGTATAGGGATTACGAGGCGCGGGGCGAACATTTCCTCGAGTTGGTGAACGAGCTGCGTGGGGGGAGTCAGCGCCCGTGAGACCTTCAGGCTACGGTGTCCGGCGTGCCGACCTCGATCGCCGCGACTGGGTCGGGGAGAGCGTCGTGCGCCGGCCGGGCGCAAGCTCCGACATGCGCCGGCGGAGCGCCGGCGGAGCGGCCCCGCTCGAGCGGCGCACGGCGGCGCGGCCGGTGGCCGACGCGCTCGGGCCGGGGGTCGCCGAGCGCCGGTGGCTGATGCTGGTCACCTTCCTGCTCCTCGTGTACGGCTTGGTCATGGCGTACAGCGCCTCCGCGGCGCAGGCGTACTTCGAGTACGGCAGCAGCTTCTACTTCTTCGGGCGCCAGGTCGTCTGGGCGGCCGTCGGTGTCGGCGCGATGTGGCTGCTCTCGCGCGTGGACTACGCCTGGTGCCGGCGGATCGCGGTGCCCCTGGCGGCGTTCTGCCTCGTTGCGCTGGCCGTGGTCCTCATCCCCGGAGTCGGCACGAGCATCAACGGCGCCCGGCGGTGGCTCATCGTCGGCGGCCAAGGCGTACAGCCCAGCGAGTTCGCCAAGCTTGCGGTGGTCGTCCTGGTGGCCTCGTTGATCGTGCGGCGGCCCCGTCAGGTGACGACGCTGCGCGGCTTTCTGACGCTGGCCGGCATCGGGATCCTGCCGGCGGCGGCACTCATCATGCTCGAGCCGGATCTCGGCACGACGCTGGTGCTCACCCTCGCTGTGGCCGCCGTGCTCGTCGCAGCGGGAACGCCGCTCCGGTATCTCTTCGGCCTCGCCGCAGTCGGCGTCGCCGCCGTCCTCGGGCTCATCCTCGTCGAGCCGTACCGTCTCGAACGCCTCATCACGTTCCTCGACCCCTGGCAGGATCCCCAAGGCAGCGGCTTCCAGGCGACGCAGTCGCTGATCTCCATCGCGTCGGGCCGCGTCTTCGGTGTCGGGCTGGGAAACTCGGTGCAGAAGTTCGGCTTTCTCCCGGAGCAGACGACCGACATGATCACCGGCATCATCGGCGAGGAGCTCGGCCTGATCGGGCTTCTCGTCCTCCTGGCGCTGTACGTGGCGCTGGCGTGGATCTGCTTCCGCATCGCACTGAACAGCAAGGACCTCTTCGGCAAGCTGCTCGCGACCGGTATCACCGCCATCGTCGTCGGTCAGGCCTGCATCAACGTCGGTGCGGCCCTCGGCCTGGTGCCGCTCACCGGGGTGCCGCTTCCTCTGGTCTCCTGCGGCGGCACGAGCATGCTCGTCGTGCTCGCCGGCCTGGGCGTCATGCTCAACATCGCCACCAATCGAAGGAGTCACATTGCCGTCAGCACTCAGCGGCGCTACCGTCCTGCTGGCCGCGGGGGGGACCGGCGGCCACCTGCAGCCGGCGCTCGCCGTCGCGGCTGAGGCGCAGGCTCGCGGAGCACACGTCGTCGTGGTGACGACGCCGTCGCAGGTGGAACGCGTCGGCGAGCGCTACACGACCTACCCGCTGGAGCTCAAAGGCTTCGAGCGTCGCGTCGACGTGCGTGCGTACGCGCGTACCTTCGGACTTCTGGCCGCCTCCGCGCCGCGCGTCCGCCGCATCCTCAAGGCCGAGAGGCCGGACGTCGCCGTCGGCGGCGGCGGGTTCGCGAGCGGCCCGGTCGTGGCGCTGGCGGCGCTCCAGGGGGTGCCGGGCCTCGCACTTGAGGCCGATGCTCATCTCGGCGTTGCCAACCGCCTGTTGCGGCCGTTCGTGAAACGGGTCTGCCTGAGCTTCCCGATCGCGGGACTGGAGCCGCCCAGATACGTCGTGACGGGGCGGCCTCTCAGCCCGACGCAGCTCGGCGCCACGGCGGCGGACGGCCGGGAGGCGTTCGACCTTGACCCGGATCTGCCGGTCGTGCTTGCCTTCGGCGGCAGCCAGGGGGCGCAGAGCATCAACGGCGCCTGCATCGAGGCGTTCGGCGGCCGGTCGCTCGGATTCCAGTTGGTGCACGTGTGCGGGCCGCGCAACCTCGAGGAGGCGCGCGACCGTCTGGAAGCTCTCGGGGAGCGGTTTGAGCGCTACCGGCTGGTGGCCTACACTGACCGTCTGGCCGCGGCCATGGCCGCGGCCGACCTGGTCGTCGCGCGCTCGGGTGGCTCGGTCGCCGAGCTCGCCGCCATCGGCAAGCCGGCGATCCTGGTGCCGTATCCATATGCCACCGCCGATCACCAGCGCAAGAACGCGCGGTGGATGGTGGACGGGGGCGCGGCCGTCCTCGTCGACGACGCGGCGCTTGACGGTGCGCTGCTCGGCAAGCTGGTCGACGATCTGCTGGGGGACCGGGACCGCCTGGCAGCCATGGCGGCCGCCAGTGCCACGCTCGGTCGGCCAGACGCCGCCCGGCGGGTCGCGGACGAGATCGAGAGCATCCTGAAGAGATGAGGACGACATGAACGACGAGGCCGCGAGGGACTTCCCGCAGCCCGTGCACTTCATCGGCATCGGCGGCGCCGGCATGAGCGGGATCGCCATGGTGCTCGCCGCGATGGGCATCGACGTTCGAGGCTCGGACCTGAAGGCGTCTCGCTACACCCGCCACTTCGAGAAGGCGGGCGTACCGGTGACGGTCGGCCACGCGACGGAGAACATCGGGGACGCCGCGCTCGTGGTCATCTCGTCGGCGATCCCGGAGGGCAATCCGGAGCTCCGTGCGGCGCGCACCTCCGGTCTGCCGGTCCTGCGCCGCGCCGAGATGCTCGCGCGCATCATGGCGATGCGACGTGGCATCGCGGTGGCGGGTACACACGGCAAGACGACCACCTCCTCGATGCTCTCGCACGTCCTGCGTCAGTGCGGGCTCGACCCCACCTTCCTGGTCGGCGGCGAGCTCAACGACATGGGCTCCAACGCCGGCGTCGGACAGGGTGAGTGGCTCGTCGCGGAAGCCGACGAGAGCGACGGCAGCCTGCTGTACCTGCGGCCGGAGGTCGCCATCGTCAGCAACGTCGAGCTCGACCACCACGCCAACTACGGCTGCCTCGACGACGTGTACGCCGTCTTTCGACGCTTCGTGGCCCTCCTGCCGGACCACGGCCTTCTCGTAGTCGTCGCCGGCAGCGGGGGGGAGGAGCTCGCGGCGCACACCTCCGCCGAGGTCGTCGTCGTCGGCCTCGGCGCCGGCGACCTGCGGGCCACCGTCGAGCGGGTCGACGACCGCGGCAGCGTGTTCGTCGTCGGGGCCGGCGATGAGGATGACCTCGCCCGGATCGAGCTGCGCGTGCCGGGCGAGCACAACGTCCTCAACGCGCTCACGGCGCTGGCCGTGCTGCGGCACGTCGGGGTCTCTCCGGAGGATGCGGCGCCGCATCTCCTGACGTTCAGCGGCGCCGCCCGGCGCTTCCAGGAGATCGGCCGCCACGACGGCGTCCTCGTGGTCGACGATTACGCTCACCACCCGACGGAGATCGCGGCCACGCTGACCGCTGCGATGCGGGGAGAGCACGGTCGTGTCATCGCGGTGTTCCAGCCGCACCTGTTCTCACGGACGCGCTATCTGCAGTGGGAGTTCGGACGCGCCCTGACGCTGGCGGATGAAGCGATCGTCACGGACATCTTCGCGGCTCGGGAAGAGCCGGAGCCGGGCGTGACCGGCAAACTCATCGTCGACGCCTATCTCGCGGAGCGACCCGGAGGCCCGGTGTCGTACCTGCCCGGTCTCGGTGACGTGGTCGGCCGTCTGGCGACGCGTGTGCGCCCGGGCGACCTCGTGCTGACGCTGGGAGCGGGCGACGTCTTCCGGGCCGGCGAGCAGCTTCTCGCGACGCTCGCAGCGCAAGGGGAAGAGTCCGCCGGTGCCGAATAGTCAGGCGTAGGCCTACTCCCGACCGAGGTCCGGTTTCATGCCCAAGGCACGCGGGGCGAGGCGCCCGCGATTTCGATTCCTGCCCACCGTGGTGCTCACGGTGGCCATCCTCGGCCTGCCTACCGTGGTCTACGCGTGGGGAAGAAGCTCGGCCTCGTTCGACGTGAAGCACGTGGCCGTCGTCGGTACGGCGCTCGTTCCTGAGAAGCGGGCGCTGCGCGTGCTCCGGCGCGAGTATCGCGGCCGCAACCTGTTCACCGTCACGGCCGCCGATGTGAGCAAGACACTGGCGCCGTTCTGCTTCGTCTCCCGCGTGAGCATCGACCGCGACTTCCCGGACACGCTGCGCATCACCGTGGTGGAGCATGTACCGGTCGCGTACGGACTCACCGGTGACCGCTGGTATGTCGTCGCCGCCGATGGACGCCTCATCTGCGGGGCCGGCGAAAGCGCCTCGAACGACGCGGACGCTCCGCTCGCCGCGGACGCCTCACCGCTGCCGTCGCCGTCCCCTGGCGTCACCGCTGAGGGGACCGCCGGTGTGGTCGCGGCCCAGACCGGCGCGGCGGACGACAGGCTGACCCGCCTCATCGCCGGCCCGGCCGGCCCGGAGTTCGATCTGCCGCGCGTCGAACTCCCCAGGAGGGCGAAGGCGGGAACGACCCTCAGGGGCGAGCAGTCGCTCACGACGCTGCGGGTCGTCGGCGCCCTTCCGCGCCCCCTTCGCGAGCGCCTCGATGCGATCCGGAACGATGAGGGCCGGCTCACTCTGTGGTTCGCCGGCGGCCCGGTGGTCCAGTGGGGCGACGAGGCCCGGACCGCGGCCAAGTCCGTCGCCCTGCGGGTCGTGCTCGCCGAGTACGACTCGTCGGGCACGACGTGCACGTACATCGACGTCTCCATGCCGGACCGCGTGCTCGCCAAGCCGGTCCTCAAGTGACACGGGAGGCCATCCTCGACCGCTGCTTGAGCCGGCGCCGATGACGCCGCTCTCAACGATGCTGTTTGACACCCCCCGAGGGCCTCAGTATGCTTCATATGTTAAGTCGACGGTCGGAGCACCAGACTCGCCCGGCCATCCACGGTCCGCAAGAATCGCTGCAAATCGTCCCGTTCTCGGGTCAGCATGAGAGGGCAGGGAGCAACACTCAAGCAGTGCTTGAGGGTTCGCCAGGCGTCTCGACGGCGAGTCTCGACCGCGACAGGAGGGTCAGCACGATGATCGATGCGTCTGCGAACTATCTCGCCGTCATCAAGGTTGTCGGAGTCGGCGGTGGTGGTACGAACGCCGTCAACCGTATGGTCGACGCGGGGCTGCGTGGGGTCGAGTTCATCGCCGTCAACACCGATGCCCAGGCGCTGCAGATGTGTGACGCCGACGTCAAGATCCACATCGGCAGCAAGATCACGCGCGGTCTTGGGGCCGGCGCCAATCCGACCATCGGCTATCAGGCTGCGATGGAGAGCAAGGACGAGCTGCGCGACGCCCTCAAGGGCGCCGACATGATCTTCGTGACCGCCGGCAAGGGCGGCGGCACGGGCACGGGTGCGGCTCCCGTGATCGCCGAGATCGCGAAGGAGCTGGCCGCTCTCACCGTTGGCGTGGTCACGCGACCGTTCGCGTTCGAGGGCAAGCGGCGTTCGCGACAGGCCCAGGAGGGCATCCAGAGTCTCAGCGAGAAGGTCGACACGCTGATCGTCATCCCCAACGACCGGCTGTTGCAGGTGGTCGAGCGGCGCACCTCGGTGATCGAGGCCTTCAAGGTCGCCGACGACGTGCTGCGTCAGGGCGTGCAGGGTATCACCGACCTCATCACGGTCCCCGGCCTCATCAACCTCGACTTCGCCGACGTGCGCACGATCATGAAGGACGCCGGCTCGGCGCTCATGGGCATCGGGGTGGCCGGCGGCGAGAACCGCGCCGTGGAGGCGGCGCGGGCGGCGGTCAGTTCACCGCTCCTCGAGGCCAGCGTCGAAGGCGCCCGGGGCATCCTGCTCAACATCACCGGCGGCAACGACCTCGGCCTGTTCGAGATCAACGAGGCGGCCGAGATCATCAGCAGCGCGGCCGACGCCGACTGCAACATCATCTTCGGCGCGGTCATCGACCCGTCGCTGGGCGACGAGGTGCGCGTCACGGTCATCGCGACCGGGTTCGACGCGCCGTCCGAGGGCCGGCAGCCCACCCCGCGGGAGAAGGCGGAGCCCGAGCCCAAGGGTACGCCGCTCTTCTCCGAGGAGGCCAAGCCGTCGTTCGACGTCGGCGACGACGTCCTCGACATCCCGAGTTTCCTGCGCGATCGCTGAGACCTCCGCGGAAGGCGAAGGCCGCGTCCGACCGGGCGGCAAGTTGCGCGGCCTTCGGGCGTCGGATACGCTCTACCGCCTGACGGCCCCGACGGGGCCGCAGACGCTGTGAGCCCGTGAAAAAGCACCGAAATCTCATCATCCTCGTCGTGATGGCCGCCCTCGTGGCGGTCTCGCTGTACTACATCATCCCTCCGAGCGTGAAGACCCGCCTGGGCCTCGACCTCCAGGGCGGCCTCGAGATCGTCTATACGGCGAGGACGGCTGAGGGCAAGCCGCCGAC
>Ga0172370_10002902_pt1 | contig 24232 bp, 16 predicted proteins | sample LakKiv5m_FD_114538 | JGI IMG/M metagenome (GOLD analysis project Ga0172370, IMG submission 114538) | Freshwater microbial communities from Kabuno Bay, South-Kivu, Congo - kab_022012_11.5m | ecosystem: Environmental > Aquatic > Freshwater > Lake | place: Democratic Republic of the Congo...
CACCCAGCGCCACGCCGAGGCCCAGCGCCACCTGGCCGGCCCTGTGCAGCGCGAGCCCGTCGTCGTACTTCGTCAGATACGCGAGCTTGTCCTGCCGCGTCGCGAGCGTCATCGCGTCCGCGTCCTTCGTCGCCGCAGCGCCCGAGCCCATCAGCACGCCGCCCACCGTGATAGCGACCAGCGCGCCCCCGCCCGCCGCGTAGGCTACCCTTCGCTTCCAGCCGCCGGCTGGCTCCGGCCCGGGCTCCTTGCGCACGACGACGACCGGTTTGACGGCGGGCTCGACGGCCGGTTTCTCGGAGATGCCGGGCTTTTCCTTCACCGCGACGGCCTTCGAGACCAGCGTCCGCTCCAAGCGCAGCTCGATCGCGGCCTTGACCTCGAAGGCGTCGCCGACCGGGAGGTGCCCGGGCGCGCTCGCCTCCAGGCGGTGCGATCCAGGTCTCAGGAAGACGATCCGCGCGTCCCCGATGAGCGCAACAGGCGCATCATCGACGGTCACGCGCGCCGCGCGGGGTCGGATCGCGAGGACCACACGCACGAAGCCCTGCCGCGCGAGCTTTCCCTCCACGCGCCCGATCGCCTCCAGGTCCTTGCCGCGCTGCTCGGCGTCGGCCGCGACCGTGGTGGCGTGGCGGTACCACACGTGAGCTCGCGCGAACGATCCCGATTGTTCCCATACAATCGCAGCGTTCCACGCGTATCGGTGCTGCGCGTCGAGCCCGTAGGCCTCCTCGAAGAGCCCGGCAGCGCGCTCGGCACGCCTGGCGAGGGTCTCCGCCACCCCGCGCTCGTAGATGGCCTCCGCTTGCTGGGCGGGCGTCGACGCGAGCGCCGCTGCGCTCACGAAGAGCATCACGACGAGGCAGAGGGCGCGCGGCAGCCCAGTTGCCCGCGCGCGTCGTGTCGTCGGAGCCGAGTCGTCCAAGGCAGATGTCCTTGCGCCCGTGGGCACGCAATCCAAGCTAGACCCCCGGATCGGCGCTTGTCAACGCGACGAACTCCCGACACCGCGCCACGACGTCGCCCTCACCCCGATGGAGGTCGCCGCCTACCAGGAACAGGGTGTCGCGGCCGTAGACCTCGCGCATCGCCGGCACGTTCGGGAGCCGCATGCCGCCCGCTGGCGCGGGGAAGATAGGCGCCAGCGAGCCGAGGGGCGCGCGCGACGCCACGACGATCTCGCGACAGTCGAAGATCGAGAACGAGAAGCGGCCACCATAGCTTGGAAAAATCGTGACATCTGCACCCGCGAGACGCATGAGCAGCCCAAAGAGGGTGCCGTGCGAGATTCCGTGGCCGGGGCTCACGACGAAGGCGCCGAGGAAGGCCGGGTGCGCGAGGATGGGCAGGCCGAGCGTGTCGTCGTCTGCCAACTGCCGCATGGCGTCGAAGCCGCACAGCCCTGGCGCAACAAGCAGGGCGCCCGCGCCGGCCGCCTTGGCATGCCGTGCGCGCGCGACGATGCGATCGGCGGGCGCCGTGACGTTGGGCGCGTAGAGGCAGACCGCGCCGGTCTCGCGGCTGGCCTCACGGACGGCCTCGGCGCACCGCTCCACGCGGCTCGCATAGCGTGCGAAGGGCTGGTTCGCCAGGCCATGGTCGTCTTTGACGAGGTCGAGGCCCCCGAGCGCATAGCGCCGCGCCAGCGAGGCGAACGCTGCCTCGTCGAGCCCCATGGGCTTGAGCGCGCTCGCGAGCAGGGGCCGCTCCACGCCGATGCGCCTGCGAAGGCCGGCGACGCCGAAGCGCGGGCCGCGAAACGCAGACAAGACGCCGCAGCCCAGCTCCAGGTTCACGAGTCGTATCCACGGCTTGAGCGAGATGTTCCCAAACGCGACGTTGAGCAGCTGCGTGAGCTCCACGCCCGCGACCTCGACAGGGAACGCGATGACGGCCTCGTGAAGCCCGGCGTCGATGGGCCGGAGGCTCTCAACGCACCCGAAGATCTGCTCGCGGATGTCCGGATCATGAACGAGATCCTGGGGATACTCGATCGTCTGCTCGACGCAGATGTCGGCGGCCGTCTGCGCCGCCTCGGCGCCCGTGCCGTGCAGGTGGTAGGTGCACCTGAAGCGCTCCCCCGAGAGTTGGAGCCGGTGCCGCCGTTCGGGGTTCACAGCGCCTCCACCTTGGACGTGCCGCGGGGCGCCGGGACCTGCGCGTGGCGCAGCGCCGCCTCGTCGATGCCGAAGCCGCGACCCCACAAGGTCTCGACCGCGCCCACCACGGCCACCGCGTCCATACCGTATTTCCGCAGTAGATACGGCTTACTGGCGCCATGTGCGTACGTATCCCGGACGCCCAGTCGGACGAGCTTGCGCCCGAGCCCCAACTCGGCCATCCGCTCGGCAACTGCGGTCCCGAGGCCGCCCGAGATGGCGTGGTTCTCCACGGTGACGATCCCTCGACGAGACGCGGTGAGGGCCGCGTCCACGAGCGGATCGTCGAAGGGCGCGAGCGTCGACACGTGCAGGTGCCGGATCCCGAGGCCGCGGGCGCAGAGCGCGCCGACCGCACGCAGCGCCTCCTCGGTGCAGATCCCGGACGACAGGACCGCGACGTCGTCACCCTCGCCGAGCAGCCGCGATTGGCCGAGCACCATCGGCTCGTCGCGCGGAAAGAGCCTCGGCACCTCGCCGCGCAGCATCCGCACGTACACGGGCCCGTCGACGGCGTGACACACGTCGAGCACGGTCTCCACCTCGGTCGCGTCGCCGCACTCGAGCACGCGGATGTTCGGGATCGCGCGCATCAGGGCGACATCGTCGGTCGCCTGGTGCGTGACGCCGCCGGGCGTCGTGAGTCCAGGCAGAAAGCCCATCAGGCGCACGCGCAGGTTCGGATAGCCCACGCTCATCGCCACCTGGTCAAAGACGCGGCGCGTCAGGAACACGCCGAAGGTGTGGGCAAAAGGCTCGAATCCCTCCCGCGCGAGGCCGGCCGCGAAGCCGACCAGGTTTGCCTCGGCCATGCCCATCGAGAAGAAGCGATCGGGGTAGGTGTCTCGGAAGAGATCCGCCTCGCACGAGGCCGTCAGATCGGCACCGAGCACCAGCACGCGCGGCTTGTCGGCGGCCCAGGCGACGAGGTTCGAGCGGTGGGGGCGGCTCACGATCGGCACGGGCTAGCCCTCCCTGACGTCGAAGTTATCGAGTTCACGCTGAAAACGTGCCTTTTCGGCGGCGTCTACGAAGCGCACGTAGTGGAGCCTCGGCGCCCGGGCCCGCATCGCGTCGATGCCCCGGCAGGGATCGGTCCGCGCGAGCACGACGAGCGGCCTGCCCCCGAGCTTGCCGGCCCGCGCGAGCACCGCGGGCGCCTCCAGCGCGCCCGGATCGTGCCCGTCCACCTCGAAGCAGGCCGCGCCGAAGGCCGCCACGCGCGCAGCGAGCGGCTCCACGTTCATCACGCGATCGGTCGGCCCGTCACATTGCTGAGCATTGACGTCGACATACACGCCAACCGTGTCGAGCTTGTGCGCCGCGAGCGCCGCCAGCGCCTCCCACGTCTGTCCCTCCTGGAGCTCGCCGTCGCTCATGAAGACCCAGGTCCGCCCCGCCTCGCCCTTGAGCCTGCGCCCCATCGCGACGCCTGACGCGACGCTCAACGTCTGCGCGAGCGAGCCCGACATCGTCTCGATCCCGGGCGAATGCTCGGCCCCTATGAGCTCCACGGTCGACCCGTCCGTGTTGAACTGCGCGAGCGCCTCCTCGGCCATCCGCCCCGTCTCGATGAGCACGCTGTAGAGCACGAGCGCATAGTGAACCGGCGAGAAGAACAGCCGATCCAGCTCCGGCGCGCGCGGGCCGTTGTAGAGCCCACCGCTCGTCGCCCCCGGGTTCTTCGGTCCCGGCACGTCCACGAAGGGCGGCGGCAGCGCCGGCGCGACGCTCGGGCCGAAGCGACAGACGCGCCCATAGAGCGTCGCGAGCAGCTCCGCCGACGAGCAGGCCTGCGACAAGTACCCGCCATCATTGGCGATAGTGTGGCCGAGCACGCGCCGCCGGATCCGCTGCGCGAGCGCCCGCGTGGCCGGCAGGTCCAACGCCGGAACGGCCGCCGTCATCTAGCCTTGCCCCCACCAGCGCGACAGCGAACATTCGACGGCCTCGAACGGCTCGATCCGCACGTTCACTGCGCCCTCGCGCGCATGGACAGGCAGCGTGCGCGCGCGGGCGAGGCGCGCGGTCCAAGGCGACACGACCTCGCAGACCCAGTCGGGCGGCTGCGGGATGAACGCGGTCCGAGGCTTGCCCGCCATCCGCTCGCGACCCGAACCGGCCAGATCGGGCAACAGGATCGCGTCACCGAGGTGCACCTCGGCTTCAATCGAGATGTGCCAACCGCCGGGCGGACCGCCCCCTCTGCGGGCGGGTGCACCGAAGGCCGGACCGATGTCGACGTGCAGGGCGGCGGCAGCGCGCGCAATGGCGGGATGCGGCATCGGGGGCAGCCCCCCGTCGACGAGCTCGGCGAGCGTGTGCTGCGGCGCCCCGCGCACGTCCTGGTACGTGGCGCTGCGTGTGCCGGCATCGGGCGGCGTGCTCATGGACTGGGCTCGCATCCTCGGTCCTCGGGTCGCGGTGTGAGCGACCACAGGAGTCATCGGGCGAATCGCTCGATCGGCGCCCAAGCGAGACGCGGGCGCGCGTCGATCGTCCATCATGACCGAAGTCGTCGCCGGAGGCCACCCGGTCGGGCCGCGCTTGCGACCTGATCCGTTCTCGCCCCCCGCGGAGGCGCTGTCGAAGGCGGTTATGGAGCTCCAAGGCCTTGTCGGGGGCGGCGCGGCCGAGGTCGATCTGCTCGCGCCCAAGCTCGAGTTCGCGACCGGTCAGGCACTGAGAGGGTGTTTACGTTTTAACGCCACCGCCGCTCGCCATGAGCTGCCGGTGCAACCTGTGGCCTTGCAGCAGCCAGATCCAGGCGGTCGACACTTCCACCCGGCGGTCGTGGTCGCGGTTCATGCGGCGCGGTCTCTCGCTCCAGGCGTTGTTGCGCTCGACGACCCAGCGCTTGGGAAGGACGGTGAAAGGCTTCGACATTTCCGGCGTAAAGGGCAACGCGGGACCGACCCAGCTGCCGTTGCCGTTGTGCGGGCTGCGGACGATCTCGAGGTCCACGCCGAGCACCTTCGCCGCGGCACTCGTCTTGGCGCCGGCGTAGCCGCGATCGACAAGCGTCTTGCGCAAGGTCGGGTACTTGACCTTCCCAAGGGCCAGAACAGGGGCCGCCGCGTCGCGATCCTGAACGCTTGCCGGAGTGACCAGGACGGCCAGCAACAGGCCAAGCGTATCTACCAGCAGGTGGCGCTTGCGGCCGCTGACCTTCTTGCCGGCGTCGTAGCCCTTTGGATCACCCTGGGGTGAAGTGCGCGTGTACTGCGCGTCCATGACTCCTGCGGTGGGCTCGACGGGCCGACCGGCACGTTCGCGAGCCATGTCGCGCAACAGGTCGTAATACTTCTCGAACGTACCCTTCTGGACCCACCGCCTGAACGTCGCGTAGACGTTCTGCCAAGGCGGAAAGCCTTGCGGCAGCATGCGCCAGGACACGCCGCCGCGCACGACGTAGAGAATCGCGTCGAGCAGGATCCGGCGCTCGCACCGCGGCTTCTTGCCGGCGCCCTGGTTCGTGAACAAGTGTTGGACCTTCGCCCATTCGGCGTCGGTAACGCTGGTCGGATAGCCGGTCGCGCTGCCCTGTTCGCTCGAGCGGTCATCGGGGACCCCGGCGTGACGCGGCGCGCTCCGCTTGGAGATCCCGTGGCGTTTCAAGATCTTGGCTACGGTGAGGCGGTCGCCCGACACCGAGAAAGTCTCGCCCAGCCAGATGCACAGTTCGTCCTGCGTCGCCTGCCGGTTGAGCTTGATATGCTCGATCAACTGTACCTCTTGCTCGGGTGACAGCGTGCGCGGGCGCCCGCGGCCGCGCTTTTGTTCTTGAGTTTCGGTAGTTGCGATGGGCACGGCGCCTCCTCGTGCGTGAGAAGGAGCGTGCAAGCAGCGCATTCAAATGTAAACACACTCTCAGCCAAACTGGACGCTCCGCCGCGTGAAGGCTCCGCCCATCCAGAACCCGCTCACCGGAAACGTCACCCGCGGCAGCGCCCCGTCGGAGGGCGCCACCGCCGCACCCGCCGCCACGAGCACCGGCGCGTAGTGCTCCCACGTCGGCAGGGCGATACGCGCCGCGGGCGCCTGGTTGTGGAAGTCCATGAGCGCGTCGACGTCAAGGCGCGCCAGCGCTTGCTCGGCCCACGCATCGAACTCGCTCGCCCACGCGGGTGTGCCCTTTCGGACGGCGTAGCTCATGTTGTGCGTGAGGAAGCCGCTGCCGAAGACGAGGACGCCTTCGTCGCGCAACGGGGCGAGGGCGCGACCGAGGTCGACGAGCTTGCGCGGCTCGAGGCCGGGGATGGACAACTGCAACACCGGCACGTCGGCCGCCGGGTACATGGGCATGAGCGGCACGAACGCGCCGTGATCGAGGCCTCGCGTGGGATCGCTGCCGACCGGGATCGCATGGGCCGACAGCAGGTCACGCACGCGATCGGCGAGCTCGGGCGCGCCCGGGGCCGGGTACTTCATCGCGTAGTAGCGCCGCGGGAAGCCGTAGAAGTCGTAGACGAGCGGCACCGTCCGCGTCGCGCCGATCGTGGCGGGCTTCTGCTCCCAATGGGCCGAGATCATCAGGATGGCACGCGGTCTCGGCATCGCGGCGGTCCACGCGCTGAGCTCGCCCATCCACACGTGATCGTCGAGCAGGATGGGCGCGCCGTGAGCCGCGAACACCACGGGCATGCGCGCGGCGGGCTGCGCGGCGCCGGGTGACTCGATGTAGGGGTGCTGCGGTGTCGTCATCTGCGGCTCCTGGCGCGAGCACGCAGCCGCGCCGACCGGCAAGGTCGCGAGCAGGCGCAGGACGTGGCGTCGGTTCATGTGGCTCATCCCGGTGCGCTGCCGCGCGCCGTGCGACCCGAGCAAAAACGCACGGATCGTGCCGCGTACCAAAAGCGCTTGATGTCAGACGCTTGTGAATTTGCAGCCCGCCGAGATCGTTCGGAATGAGAGGTGGGGCTCTCACAATGACAGGCGCGACGTGCGGCCCCGACTTGCGCTATATCGGAATGCCCGCGCGACGGCGCGCGTTGGAGGCGCGATGAGCCTCGAGTCCTGGGTCAAGACGGCGCGTGAGCAAGGGGCGAGCGATCTGCACCTCGAGCCGGGGCTGCCCATGGCCCTGCGGGTGCGCGGCCAGCTGCGCATGTTGCGCGAGCCGGTGCCGGGCGCTGCGATCGCGCAGGCCGCGCGCGCGCTGATGAACGACGAGCAGTGGGATGCGTTTGGTCAGCGCTTGTCCTTCGACCTCTCGCGACCCATCGGCGGCGTGCGCTGCCGCGTCAACGTGATGCGCACCTCGCGTGGGATTGGGCTCGCCGTGCGCCTGCTCGCGAGCTTCACCGCCACGCTGCGCAAGCTGAACCTGCACCCGGAGCTTGCCACGATCGTCCAGCCGACGCACGGCTTGGTGCTCGTGAGCGGTCCGACCGGATCGGGCAAGTCGTCGACGCTCGCCGCGCTGCTGCAAGAGGTGAACGTCAATGAATTCAGGCATATCGTTACGATCGAGAGCCCCATTGAGTACGTGCTCGTGCCGCGCCGGTCGCTCATCCGGCAGCGCGAGGTGGGCCGCGACACGCCGAGCTTCGAGCAGGCGCTCATAGACGCGATGCGCGAGGACCCGGACGTGCTGATGGTGGGCGAGATGCGCGATCCCGAGACCATGCGCCTCACGCTCGCGGCCGCCGAGACCGGCCACCTCGTGCTCGCGACGCTGCACTCGTCGAGCGCGGGTGAGGCCCTTTGCCGCATCGTGTCGGCCTTTCCCGCCGAGGCGCAGAGCGGCGTCGCCTCGCAGCTCGCCGACGCGCTCGTGGCCGTCGTGTGCCAGCACCTGCGCTTTCGCACGCAGGGCGACCAACTTGTGCCGGAGCTGGAGGTGCTACGGGCGACGAACGCAGCGCGCAACCTGATTCGCCAACAGGCGTTTTCGAAGATCCCGACGCTCCTCGAGAGCGGGGGGCAGGACGGACACTGGACGTTTTCGCGCTACCGCGAGTGGCTGGCTTCGCGGCGCGATCTCTACGCGCCGGCCGATGCCGGCAGCGATCTCGCGCCCGATGAGCCGCCCCCGATCGAGGAGGCCCTGCCGCCGCCCTTGCCCGCCCGCAGCGGCGCGACGCAGCCGCTTCCGCGCGCGCCGGTGCGCTCCGCCGGGCCCCATCCGCCGCTGCCGCGGCCGCCTGTCCCGCGTGTGCAGCCCGCGCGCGATCCCGACGATCCGCCGCCGCTCGGCCACGTCATCGAGATCGACGACGACGCCGATCCCGCCACCATCCTCAGGGGGTTGCGCTAGATGCCGCCCCGCCTCGTCCTCGCGTCCACCTCGCCCTATCGGCAGGCGCAGCTGCGCCGGCTCGGCGTCACGTTCACGGCGGTCGCGCCACGCTACGACGAGGTGCCCGTGCCGGGCCTCGACGCGCGCGCGTTGATTCGCGCTCACGCCCGTCAGAAGGCGCTCTGCGTGCGATCGCTGCCGGCGCTTTCGGACGCGTGGATCCTGGCGGCGGACCAAGGCGCCGTGATCGATTCGCCACAGGGGCCCGAGCTGCTCGGCAAGCCCGGCACGCTCGACACGGCAGTCATGCAGCTGCTGCGCCTCGCGGGTCGAGAGCACGAGCTGCGCGCGGCGGTGGTGCTCGCGCTGCCCGATGGTCGCGTGCTCGAGCGCGAGTCGGTCATCCTGGTGCGCGTGAGATCCCTGTCGGAGGCCGAGGCGCGGGCCTACGTCGCGCTGGACGAGCCGCTCGACTGCGCGGGATCGTACCGGATCGAGGCCGCTGGACCGTCGATCCTCGACTACGCGCGCGGCGACGATCCGACGAGCATCGAGGGCTTGCCGCTCATGGCGGTCGCGGCGATGTTGCGGGAGGCGGGGCTGAATTAGGCCGTCGCGATGCGGCCTTCGGCCATCTTGACTCCCACACGCCGGAAGCGTACGCACTCCGAGGACCTACTCCGACCCCCGCGGTCGGTCCTCAAGGAGCCGCCATGTCCTCGAGCCGCCTCCTCTCGTTCGGCCTCGCGTCGCTGGTGCTCACGTCCGCCGCGACCGCCACGGCCCTGACCCTCCCGCTGCAAGGGCGCCTGACGACGGTGTCGGGCGGGCCCGTCTCGGATGGCTATTACGCCGCGAAGTTCAGGATCTACGCGACGAAGGACGCGACCGACGCGCTGTGGACGGAGGCCTGGCTCGGCCTCGACGTCAAGTCGGGGATGTTCGTGGCGGAGCTCGGCACGCAGGACGCGAAGCAGCCCGTCCCCGATGACCTCATCACGACGCACGACGAGCTGTGGATCGGCGTGCAGGTCTCAGTGGAGCCGGAGCTTCCGCGCGCGCGCTTCGGGAGCGTGCCCTACGCGGTGCGTGCGCAGTGGGCCGACGGCCTCATCGGCGGGCTGCAAGGCGGCAAGATCCTGGACGGAACCGTGCCCGTCAAGGCGCTCGCGTTCGCATATGCGGGGTCGACCGAGAAGGGCGGCGCGGCCATGGATCTGGCGTGCACGGGCTGCGTGGGCCTCGACGAGCTCGCGTCCGGCGTGCTCGACGCGAAGAACGTCGCGTTCGGCACGGGCACGGTGGAGGCCAGTCTGACGGGCCTCGGCACGACGATCGACGGCGTCGGCGCGAAGGTGGACACGCTGGCGTCCGGTGTGACGGTCGAGGGCGGGAAGGTCGGCCTCGGCGCGGCCCCTGCGCCCGGCTGCGGCGTCGACGTCACGAGCAAGCAGGGCCCCTTCTGCGTCGACGGCGCGCCCGCGCTCATCGTCCGCATCGCGGCGAGCGAGGCCGAGATGCAGGCGCTCGCCAAGCCGGGCCAGATCGTCATGCGCTCGGACACCGGCAAGGTCTACATCTACGCGAACGACACGTGGCGACAGATGCAGTTCGTGGCCAATTGCGGCGACAAGATCGTCGATCCGCCCGAGACCTGCGACGATGGGAACACGAACGACACGGACAGCTGCATCGCCTGCCAGCTCGCCAAGTGCGGCGATACCAAGGTCTACGCGGGTGTCGAGGAGTGCGACGACGGCAACAGCGTCGACACCGACGCCTGCGTCGCGTGCAAGAACGCCACGTGCGGCGACGGCAAGATCCAGGCCGGCGTCGAGCTCTGCGACGGCACGTCTATCCCGGCCGGCGTGACCTGCGCGTCGCTGAAGCCCGGTTCCAACGGCACCGTCGGCTGCGCGGCCGACTGCAAGGCCTACGACACGTCGAAGTGCGCCGTGCTCGGCGATCCGGGCAACCCCGCCGCGAGCTGCCTGGCCATCAAGCAAGCCAACGCGGGTGCTCCGACCGGTGTCTACACGCTCACGCTCGGCACCGGCACGGTCAAGGTCTGGTGCGAAATGAGCGCAGACGGCGGCGGCTGGACGCTCGTGTCCGCCTGGCCCTACGCGACCGTCCCGAAGCCCTGGGGCAGCTTCACGCAGGCCCCCGCCGGCGGCGTAGACCCGAGCCCGAACGTGCAGCACATGGTCGCGTTCTTGACGCTCTTCCCGGCGCCCACGGCGCTGCGCATGTCCTACAAGGGCAACGGCCAGAGCTTCACCGACACCTTCAAGTCCGGCGCAAACTGGGAGAAAGGCGGCGCGGACGGCCTGCGCAGGCAAGTGGCCAACGGCTACTTCCTCATCTTCGATGACACCGTGCAGACCTGCGTCAACCCCGGCTCACCCGGCCTGGGCGTGTGCGTCCAGAACGCCGCGAATCCCTTCCACTGCGATGGAAACGGCGGCGGCATCAACGGCAAGGGCCTCTACAACGACTGCACCTACGACGAATCGAATTGCTCCGGCTGGAGTTGGAAGATCGGCACGGGGGGCACGGTCGACGTCTGCAAGCCGACGGATCTCGTTCACGTATGGTTGAAGTAGGCGGGAGTTCGGTCGGAGGGAGCTGATTGCCCGCACCGCCGCGGTGCCCCAACGCTCTCGCCACCGCGCCAAGGTCCAGGCCGTCAGGCGCCGAGCTGATCGAGCAGCCAACCCGCGAACGACGCCAGCTCGCGCCGCTTCGTCGCGTCGAGGCGCGTGGGGTCGAGGCGCATGCGGTCGATGCGCACCGCCGAGGCGTGGCATCGCCGGCGTCGACCCCTACCAGCGCATGCCCGCGCCCACGACGCGGAAGGCGCTCCAGAACCGCGGGTCGGCCCAACGCGGCTGCGCGCGCACGTGGTTCATGGCCTCGGCCAGCGCGCGATCGGCCGCCACGCCCCGGCGGAGCGCGCGGTGCAGCACGGTCATGAGCTCCGCCGTCGCGTCGTCGGCGACAGGCCACAGCGAGGACACCACCGCCTCGGCGCCGGCCAGCAGGAACGAGCGATCCAGGGCAAGCGCGCCCTCGCCGTCGGAGATGGCGCCGCGCCCGGTCTCGCAGGCCGACAAGACGACCATCCGCGCGGAGAGGCGGGCCCTCTCGACCTCGTAGGCGTGCAGCAGGCCGTCCTCCCGCCCACCCCTCGGCGCGGCGAGCACGAGGGCGGAGTAGGCCGGGCGCGCCGCGTCTGCCTGGCCGTGGGTCGCGAGGTGCAGCACGTCCGCACTCTCCCAGCGCTGCCTGAGCGCGTCCTCGGTTGCTCCGGCCCCGACGAGCGGCTCGACACCGTAGAGCGCGGCGACCGCGGCGGCCTCGACGCGTGTGCCAGGCAGGCGGGTCCAACGGGTTCCCGCGGCAGACCGCGAGCGCGCGGCCGGAAGGCGCGTGCCGTCGAAGTCCGGATCCGCGAGGACCAGCGCGTGATTCAAGGGTCGAGCGGCCCCGTCGGGGCTGTCCGGGAGCGCGAAGGCGCCGGGCAGGATGCGAACGGGGTGATCGGCGACGAGCGGGCTGTCCGGTGGGCCGAGCGCGGCGAAGTCCACCTGCGACGTGCCCGCGTCGGGCACGATGAGCAGGCGCGCACCCCGAGGCAGGTAGGGCTGAAGCGGCGCGATCAGGCGGCGGTGCAGCTCGGCGCGACTCGCGCGCGCGGCATCGGCGAGACCCGGTGCGGCCTGCGTCTCGTCGCCGACGGCCTTGGCACCCCGCGCTCCGGCGCCCGTCCGATAGCTCGCCTGGAGGTGACGCACGACCCACGCGGGCAGGTCCGGCGCGCCCGAGGGGCCCCGCATCGGGAGCGCGACCGCCCCGGCAGCCCGCGATTGTACCCAGATCGCGAAGGCGTCATCGGCGCTCGTCACATAGTAGACCAGCACCTCGTCCGGGCGCAGGCGCTGCTGGATCGCCTGAAGGCTCGGCGGCGGCGCGAGGCCGAGCCCCCGATGCCGCATGGCGCTCTGCGTGCGCACGTCGAGGGCGGCCGCGTCGAAGGCGCGCCGGGCGGCCTCCACGCGCAGGGACGCTTCCTGAACGCGCCGGTCGAGCCCTCGCGCCGTCTCCTCGCTCGCGGCGCGCTCCTGCAAGCGCGTCAGGTTCCGCAGGGCGTTCTGGGCCTCCGACAGTCGCGCCGAGGCAGCATCCAGCGCGGTCGTGGCCTTGTCCGCGCCCGCCCGGGGCGGGGCCGCACGCGCGCGCCGCAGGGAGAGCGCCGACGAGCCCTCCAACGCCTCGACGGTGGCCGTCACGTCCGGGGTCGGCAGGAGCAGCGAGGTTCGCACGACACCGAACGCCGCGCGCGAGGCCGCCTCGGCTTGCGCCCGATCTCCCTTGGCGTTGGCCAGATCGAAGCGCTGCTGGTGGCGACCCACGTCGAGGTAGGCCGCGCGGGCGCCCGCGAGATCGCCCTTCGCCTCGGCCTCGGCGGCCGCGAGCACCCGCGCGCTGAAGGGGCTCTGTCTGCCACCGAAGTCGGCGAGCGAGGCCATGGCGCGCGCCGTGCGCAGCCAGGCCGGGCGGCGCAGTCGGGCAGCGCAGGACGCGACGGACAGCGCCGTGTCGGACAGAGTGGTGGCGGCCGAGATGCGGTCCATCACGGCCGCCAGTGTCTCCTCGAGTCCGGCGGAGGGCGGATCGACGCGGAGGCGCAGGTGTGGAAGCAGCGGCGCGACTCGAGCGAGCGCTCCGCCGATCTCGTCTGCGAGTGGCAGGCAGCCCACGAGGCCGGTCAGACCGAGCACCACGAGCGGCTGGATCTCCGGTGGTTGGCCCTCGTAGAGCGCGCGGATGGCCTGCGCGTACGCCGGACCCACGGGCGGCAACTCGTCCCCGGCTCCAAGGCGGTCCTGCGCGTCGAACGCTCCGTTGAGCTGCTGTGCCTCCTTTGCCTGCGCCTCGGCCTGTGCGACGGCCTGAACGAGCGATGGCAACAGCACGGCAACGAGCGCGCGATCGCGCCGCAGCAAGGCGCGCGCCCGAGCGTAGCGCTCGAGGGCCTCGTCGGATCGGTCCAGGGCCACGTACGCGTGACCTGCCGCCACCTCGAAGAGGGCACGGACGGTCTCGCGGAAGGGCACGCGCGCGAGGGCGTCGAACACGCGCGCGGACTCGGGAGCACGACCCCGCAGCAGTAGCACCTTGGCCCGGAGGGCGACGATCTGGAGCTGCTCCGCGACGCCGATGCCGAGACGCGCCTCCGTGCTGCTCCCAAGCGCGCGCCCGATCTGCTCCGCGGAGCCGGCATCCCCCATCTGCACCGAGGCGAGCAGGGCAACGACCGCCGCCTGATCGGCCAGATCGGCCCGACCAGCCGCATGCGCCAAACGGGCGGCCTCCCGCGCCGCGAGCCGGCCCTCCTCGTAGCGGTGCGCGAGCCGGACGAGCACGAACGCCCGGTCCAGGCCGATCGTCGCGCGCATGATCGGATCGGTCGCGCACGCCCCAAACCTGGCGACGAGCGCGTCGAGGCCCGCCAGGGCGTCCTTCGCCTGCCGAGCGAGCGGCCCCGCGCCCGCGGCGGCGGCCTCCTCATCGGCGGCCTCCGCGGCGTCATCGCCCACCGAGCCAGCCCGGTAGCCGAGGTCAGAGCGACGCCCGCCCACGAGGTATCGGGCCTGCCAGGCGTGCTCGGCGAGTCGACACGCCTCGACCGGCTTGGCGCGCGCGCCCGCGGCCTGCGCGGCCTCGTCGAAGCGCCGGGCCGCCAGCGGCAGTTCGCAGCCCCACAGAGCGACGAGCCCGTCCAGCGCCGCGCCGACATGGGCCTCGCGCGGCGCCAGCAGCAGGCCGAGCGATCGGAGCAGCTCGCTCCGCATCCGGCGCCCCGCGTCGAGCGTCGCGCGGCCGTTGACACGGAACAGGACGCCGGGCACGCAGGACATCGTCGGTGTGCCCCGGACGAGGGCCGCGGCGAGCACCCCCGTCTCCGACAGCGCCGCGAGCGCGCCACCCTGCGGGCGATAGCGCGTGAGGAAGCGCCAGACGTCGCCGGCAAACGCCACATTGGGGTCGTAGAGCACCGACAGGAGCGACGTGTCCTCCTCCCCGATGCTGGCCATCGCCTGTCGGGCCCGCAGCAGCTGCACGTGTCCGGCGGCCGCGACGCGCGCATCCCGGGATCGGGCGAGGGCCGGAACACCGAGCCACGCTAGCGCCCCTCTCGGGCAACCGCGCGCCAGCGCCTCATCGGCCGCCGCGAGCGCCCGATCCGCGGTCGCGCGCACATCCACGCGCACCGAACACGTGACGGGCCCGTCCACCCAAGCGAAAGCCGTCTCGCGTGGATGGGTGCTCGCGCCGCCACATGCGCCCGCGATCTGGCAGATCGCGACGAGCGCCAGGAGCAGGCCTGGGACGGGCAGACACGGCCGAGGCATGCGCACCTCCCGGGGGTTCGCGATGGTAGCGTGCTCGCGGGGGAAGGCCAAGCGGGCCAGACGCAATGGGCTAGACGCTAGACACGGCGCTTTGGCCGCGAAGTCAGGCACGAACGGGCTGGAGCAGGGGCGGTCCCGGCACTCCGAGGAGGGCTGCGGCCCGGTTAGGGACGAACCAGTCGAGGAGCTCGACGCCTTGGCGGCGTGCGGTTCCCATGACGGTCAGCAGGTCGGCGATCATGTTGGCTCCTCGGTCGCTGGTGGAGCCGAAGGAGTTCTTTCGGATCTTGACCGGCCTGCGCACGGCGCGTTCGGCCGCGTTGTTGGTGGGCACGACGTCGTTGTATTCGACGAAGTTCCACAGCGCCGGCCACAGCTCGAGCATGCTGCCGCACAGCGAGCGGGTCCTGCGTGCGGCCGCGCCGGTGGCGGCGGACTCGACCTCGCGCTTCCACTCGGCCTGGATGGGTGCCATGTCGGTCACGAGGCCGTCGGAGTTGATTTCGCCGCGCTCGAAGCGGTGCCAGACGTGGAACATGCGGTCGCTCGAGCCGAGCAGCCTCGCTCCGAGCTCGGCGTCCGCCCCGCCCCGGTCGATGATGGCCTGGATGTCGCGGCGCAGGTGGGCGTGGCAGACCTGGCGCACCTCAGGCGAGAAAAGGGCGTAGGGTCTCCATCGGTCCGAGTGCAGCACGCCGTTGAAGGTGCCGAGCAGCGAGATCATCGCGTCGGTGTTGCGACGTGGGTCGAAGCGAAACAGCTCGGCCTCGTTACATAGCGCCATCCACATCCAGCCCAGCTTTCCGCGTACGTGCCAGCCCGTCTCGTCGGCGTGGGCTACGGCGGCGCGCTCGACGTGGTCGGCGATCCGCTGCACTGCGGCGGCGATGCTGTCATCGATGCGCTCGCACGACCGCTGCACCGAGCCCACCGAAATGCGCACGCCGAAGAGCACGCGCATGAGCTCGGCTGCGTCCTGCCGGCTCACGCCGTGCAAGGTCAGCAGCGCGAGCGTGGCCTCGACCCCAGGGCCGAACGCGCCCCGCGGGAGCCCGGCTGGCAACTCGGCGCGCGTCTTGCGACGGCACTTGGGACAGCGACCAACGAAGAGCAGGTAGTCGACGACCTCGGGACGCACGACGACGTCCACCACCTGGTGGCATTGGTGCTCGACGGCGATGGCCTCGGCCGGCAGCGCGGCGCCGCAGTGAGCGCGAGCGCAGGGCACGACGGACTCCGACCGCGTCGCCTCGAGCCGCGCGCGAAGATGCCCCTTGTGGCCTCGCTGCCCACCCGGCTTGCGGCCCGTCGGAGGCGACGGCGGCGGATGCTCGAACGGCGAGTCGGTCGATGGTGGCTTCGATGAGCACGACGAGCTCTGGCCGAGCCGGGCCCGCAGCTCGGCGTTGTCCGCTCGCAGCTGCTCGATCTCGGTCACCAGACCTCCCGCGCCGCGTGCCCGTCGCGCTGGCAAGGCGACGTCTCTCCCGAAATAACACCGTGTCACCTTCTTCGCCGGCTTGCTGGAGGTGGGGGGCGTGAATGGTTACGAGACGCTCTGTACTACAGCGATTGGCGTAAGACCAGGGGAGTACTGCATTTTTCGTTTGGGGAGGTCAAGGCAGGCTCTGTCCCGTCCCCATCCCCTTTCCATCCCCCTGACCGTGACCGACGTATCCCTTTCGCGACCCCTCCTACCCAAAAACGCAGTGAGCCGTTGCACATCGCCCTCAACCTGTTTAACTTCCCTCCCCGCCGGCGGGTCCCCAACAACGCGTCGAGGTGCACCCCGGGCGGTCCCCTCCCGCGCGGGGCGCAGATCCCCCACCTCGGCGCAACCAATCGACGCAATGACCGAACCTCCCTCGAGACTCCGCCGTTTCCTTCGCACGGCGCTCCGCTTCCTGGTCGTAGCGGGTCTCGCGGGAGGGGGGTGGTACGCCTACACGACGTGGAAGAAGACCAACGAGAAGCCGCCGCGCTACGAGACGGAGCCGGCCGTGATCGCGACGCTGAGCGAGCGCGTAACCGCGACGGGGACGTTGCAGGCCCTCGTGACCGTGCAGGTCGGATCCCAGGTGTCCGGGAGAATCTATAAGCTTCACGCTGACTTCAACAGCAAGGTGGCCGAGGGACAGCTGCTCGCGGAGATCGATCCGTCGCTGCTCAAGGCACAGCTCGCGCAGGCCAGGGCGGCCGTCGCGAACGGCGAAGCGTCGCTCGAGCGGGCCCGGGCGCGCGGTAAGGAGGCCGAACGCAGCCTCGCGCGCATCAAGCGGCTCTTCGACAAGCAGCTCGTGTCGGAGCAGGAGCGGGACACGGCGCTCGCGACGCGCGAGGCGACGGGCGCGGACATGCGGGCGGCCCAGGCCGCGATCACGCAGGCGCGCGCGCAGCTGGACCTGGCGAAGGCCAACCTGGCGTACACGAAGATCCACGCGCCGATCTCGGGGGTGGTGCTCGCACGGCAGGTGGACATCGGGCAGACCGTCGCGGCGAGCTTCCAGTCGCCCACGCTCTTCTCGATCGCGCAGGATCTCGAGCGCATGCAGGTGCACGCGAACGTGGACGAGGCCGACGTCGGGCGGTTGCGCGAGGGCATGGACGCGACGTTCCAGGTCGACGCGTTTCAGGGGGAGACCTTCAAGGGGCGCGTGAGCCAGGTGCGCTACAACCCCGTGACCGTGCAGAACGTGGTGACGTACGACGCGGTCGTCGACTGCGAGAACCCCGGCGCGAGGCTGCGCCCTGGGATGACCGCGACGGTGACCTTCGAGGTGACGCGGCGGGAGAACGTGCTGGCCGTGCCCAACGCCGCGCTGCGTTTCAAGCCGCCGGAGCCGGATGGCGCGAATTCCGGCGACATGGCGACCGGCAAGCGCACGCACGCGCCCGAGGGCAAGGCGGGTGCCGCACGAGCGGGCAAGTCGGAGGGTGACACACCGACCGCGGACATGGCTCGGCAGGCGCCGCAGGGGCCGACGGTCTTCGTGCTCAGGGATGGGCAGCCCGAGGCCATTCGCGTCACGATCGGGACGACCGATGGCAAGCTCACGGAGGTGACCGCGGTGCTGTCGGGGGAGCTCGCGGCCGACACGGCGGTAGTCGTGCGGCGGATCGAGGGCTCCAAGCCAGGCGGGAGCGCACCCGGCGGTGGTAGTCCGCTCGGGCCGGGCGGTCGCGGCAGTCCGCGGCGCATGTTCTAGGAGGCACGGGTGGCCGAGCGGAACACGAACGTGCCGGTCATCGAGGCCGTCGACCTGCGCAAGGTCTACGACCTGGGGCCGACGCGCGTGGAGGCGCTGCGCGGCGTGTCATTCCAGATCGCGCGTGGAGCGTTCGTGGCGATCGTCGGCGCTTCGGGCTCCGGCAAGTCCACGCTGATGAACCTCATCGGCCTGCTGGATCGGCCGAGCGCGGGTGCGCTGCGCATCGACGGCGTCGACGTGTCGAGGCTCGACGCCGAGGATCGGGCCTATGTGCGCAATTTAAAAGTGGGTTTCGTGTTCCAGGGCTTCAACCTGCTGGGCCGATCCACCGCGATCGAGAACGTCGAGCTGCCGCTCATCTACGCCGGTGTCGGTGGATTCGAGCGGCGTCGGCGCGCGCGTGAGTCGCTCGCGCGGGTGGGCCTCGGGGACAGGCAACACCACATGCCGAACCAGCTCTCGGGCGGCCAACAGCAGCGTGTGGCGATTGCACGAGCGCTCGTGAACCGGCCTTCGCTGCTGCTCGCGGACGAGCCCACGGGCAACCTCGACTCGCAGACGAGCCAGGAGATCCTCGAGCTGTTTCAGGCGCTCAACGTCGACGAGGGGATCTCGGTCGTGATGGTCACGCACGAGCACGACGTGGCTTCGGTCGCCGCGCGCGTACTGACGTTTCGGGACGGGCAGCTCCTGCACGACGGCCCGCCGCCCGCCGATTGGGAGCCTGCGATCCCCCGGCGCGCCAGGCAGGAGGCCGCATGAGCGCGCTCACCCTGCTGCGTGTGGCTTTGCAGGTCGTCTCGCGCAACAAGATGCGCGCGGCGCTCACGGTGCTCGGGATCGTCATCGGCGTCGGGGCCGTCATCGCCATGGTGGGGCTCGGCAAGGGGGCGTCCTCGCGAATCCAGAACCAGATCGCCTCGCTCGGATCGAACCTGCTCATCATCATGCCGGGCGCCATCCAGTCGGGCGGCGTGCGATCCGCGGCAGGATCGGCCTCCACGCTCACGATGTCGGACATCGAGGCGATCCTGCGCGAGGTGCCCACGGTGGCCGAGGTCGCGCCGACGAACCGCACGCCGGCGCAGGTAGTCTCGGGCGACGCGAACTGGTCGACGCTGGTCGTGGGGTCGACGCCCGCGTTCTTCACCGTGCGCGAGTGGGAGGTGGCGCGTGGCGCGGTGCACACGGACACGGACGAGCTGTCGGCGGCGAAGGTCTGCGTCATCGGGAAGACGGTCCAGGCGAACCTCTTCGGCGGGCTCGATCCGATCGGGCAGACCGTGCGCATCAAGAAGGTGCCGTTCCGCGTCATCGGCGCGCTCGCGTCCAAGGGGCAGAGCGCGATGGGCAGCGACCAGGACGACACGATCGTCGTGCCGTTCGCGACGTTCGCGCAGCGGCTCGGCGGCGGGCAGCGCAACCTGGTCATGTCGGCCTTTGCCTCGGCGCGCTCGGCGGACGACGCCAACAAGGCCGTCGCGGAGGTCTCGACGCTGCTGCGACAGCGGCACCGCATCGGCGAGGGGGACGAGGACGACTTCTCGATCCGCAACTTCCAGGACGTCGCGAAGGCCTCCGAGGAGGTCATGCGCGTGCTGAGCCTGCTGCTCGGCTCGATCGCGAGCGTGTCGCTGCTCGTGGGTGGCATCGGGATCATGAACATCATGCTCGTCAGCGTGACCGAGCGCACGCGCGAGATAGGCATCCGCATGGCGGTGGGCGCGCGCCCATGGGACATCCTGATGCAGTTCCTGGTGGAGGCGATCGTGCTCTCGGGCATCGGCGGCGTGTTGGGTGTCGGCATGGGGTACGTGGCGTCGCGCGTGCTCGCGAACGTCATGGAGTGGCCGACCGTGTTCGATGTGGAGTCGGCGACGCTGGCGTTCGCGGTCTCGGCCGCGATCGGCGTGATCTTCGGGCTGTATCCGGCGCGGCGGGCGTCCAAGCTCGACCCGGTGGAGGCGTTGCGCTTTGAGTAGAGCTCGCGACACGGGTGCACGCGTGTGGCGCGGAGGCAGCGCGCTGCGGCGCGCGGTGGCCGCGGGCCTGTGCCTGTGCGGGCTCGGTCTGCTCGGCAGGGACGCACCTGCCCTCACGCTCGACGAGGCGTTCGCGCGCGCGGCGAAGCGCCACCCCTCGCTGTCGATCTCGCGCGAGGCCCTCGCGAGAGCCCGCGTGGGCGTGGATCAGGCGCGCACGGGCTACCTCCCGGGCGCCACGCTCGACGCGAACTACGGCCTCAGCACGTCCAACTTCGTCCTGCGGCCCGGCTCGGTCCCGTCCTCGGTCGGGTCGCTCAAGTCCTCCTCCAGTCTCTCGCTCAACGGCTTCTGGTCCTCCAGCGCGAGCGCCCGCTGGACGGCGTGGGACTTCGGCCTCACGCGCGCGCGCATCGCGGCAGCGGACCAGGGTACCGAGGCCGCGCAACGCGACCTCGACAGTGCCCGCGCGAGGCTGTGGATTGGCGTCGCGACGGCCTACCTGAACGTGCTCGGCGCGGAGGCGGCGGTCCAGGTCGCTCGCGAGACGAAGCAGCAGACCGCCCGGCGGCTCGATCTCGCGCGCAAGAAGGTCGAGGCGCGCGTGCGACCGAAGCTCGACGTGTTGAAGGCCGAGAGCGATCTCGCCGCCGCGGACGTCGGGGTCCTTCGCGCGGAGGAGACGGTCCGGACGGCGCGCGTGGCGCTGGGGTCTGTGATGGCCGATCCGCGCGCGATCACGGATCCGCTCGTCGCCCCGCCGCTCAGGCACGACGCGCTCGGCGCGCCCGACCTCGAGACGGACGCGCGGCTCGATGCGCTGGTGCACACGGCTGCCTCCACGCGCCCCGAGATCGCAGCGCTCGAGTCCCGCATGGAGGCGCAACGCGCGGCGATCCAGGCGGCGAAGCGCGTCGTTCGGCCGACGCTCTATGTGAGCGGCCAGGGCAGCTACAGCGGGCCGACGCTCGACACGTTGACCTACAACTACGGCCTCACGTTCGGCGTGAGCTTCCCGCTCTCGACCGCGTGGACTCAGGATCCCGCGATCGCAGACGCCGAGGTCCAGCTGCGCGCGATCGCGGCGCAGCGCGACACCGCCGTGCTGGATCTGCGAAGCGACGTGGAGCAGGGGCGCACAGCCTGGCTGCAAGCGCAGAAGCGTCTGCCGGCCGTCAAGCTCCAGCTCACGCTCGCGCTCGCGACGCTCGAGGACGCCACGGCGCGCTACGAGGCCGGGATCGGCACGCCCATCGAGGTCGCCGACGCGGAGACGGCGGTCGCGCAAGCACGTCTGCAGCGCGTGCAGGTCGACCTGGATCTGGCCGTCGCGACCGCGAAGCTGTTGTGGGCGCTCGGTGGCTGGCCGGGAAGGTAGCGGCCGTCCGAGCGCGGTTCCGACTCCGAGGTCTCCACGCGCCATCCACAAGGCGTCGAGCGAGGAGGCGCCAACATTGGAGGTTCAGTCGGGGTTGGGGATGGAGATGGATTTGGGGATGGAGTCGGGGTTGGGGTTGGGAGTCCGCCCTCGCGGGCAACACGCGCAAACGGTGGACGCCCAGATCCCGACACCCAGCCGCCTGCACCAATCCTCCTGCTGCACGCCGTCCGCGCCTTGGTGTCTCGGGCCACCCAGGCCTCTACGTGCTTCATCCCACACGCTTGCACCCTGCCGCACCCCAGCCGCATGTCACCCCCGCCGCATTGACAGCGTGGATCGCCCCCCGCACCATCGTCCGATGCGTCGACCCACGGCCCGACATCTCCCGGTCGCGATCCTGATGGTCGGGCTCGTGACCGGATGCGGTGCGGGGGACGTGGACGCGCCGCCGGTGTCGCGCGCGACGACGTGCCGCTCGCTCGACGAGGACTTCGAGCCGCTCGTGACGCTGGTGGAGCAGGGCAAGCTCGCGCACATCGCGGGGATCATCGAGACGCGCCTGGATCCCAGCACGCGACGCGCCGTGTTGATGCTGCTCTTCGATGTGCTGGACGCGTTCCCGCCCGGCGCGTTCGGAAAGCTCGGGCCCCTCGTCGCGAACCCTGCGCTTCCGACTTTGACGCCGATCATCGTCAAGCTGCTCGAGCCGCTGCCGGGCGATCCGGGCGCGACACCGCCCAAGCCGCCGCGCACCGACGTGCTGGCCGCCGCGAGCCGCGTGGCGTCGGTCTGCCTCGACACGTCGCTCTACGAGCTCGCGACCGGGCTGCTGCAAGACCCGCGCACGGCCAAGGCGCTGGTCGTGCTGCACGGCACCGACCTCGGCGGCCAGGGCCTGCTCGCGAAGCTGCGCGCCGCGCTCGATGACAAGGACCGCGAGGCCGTCATCGCGCTGCTGGCGGACGTGATCACGAGCATCGCGAATTGGGGCATCGATCCCGCGCACATCCGCGCCCTCGTTGAGGCCCTGCTGCCGGCGGAAACGCCCGGCATGGCGGAGCTGCTCGGGGTGATCGACGTGGTCTTCGCCACGCCGGAGCGGTCGGTCGCGGCGCAGAAATTCGCCCTGTGTCTGCGCCAGGTGGACGAGAGCGCCGTGCTCGCGGGCTACGTCTACGACCTGCTCATGGCGCCGCCCGCGACGCAGCCGCCCGCGTCGCCGTCGGGGCAGTCGTTCGAGGAAGACGCGGCGTTCGTGCTGGTCGAGATCTCGCACGTGACCGAGCTCCTGTGGAAGAGCGAGCCCTCGCGTGACGCGCTCTCGCAGGTGCTTGCGCTGCTGCTGCGGCCCGATCTCGGCGTCGACGCGGTGCCCGACCTCATCGCCCTTTTGCAGAGCGGGTTCATCGAGGGCTTCGTGCGCCTGATGTCGGATCTCGCGACGCAGCCCTGTCGCGAGCAGGCCTTCGCGATGATGGGTGGCGCGTGAGTGCGCGCGCGCTCGGACTGGGGCTCGTGCTGGTCTGCCTCGCCGTGCCCGCGCGCGGCGACGCGTCGATGCTCGATCTCTACGGCTTCGGACCGCGCGCGGTCGGCATGGGATCTGCCATGACCGCCGTCGGAGGCGACTACAGCGCGACTTTCTACAACCCCGGCGCGCTCACGGAGGCGCGTCGATCGACCGTGTCGGCGGGCTACGTCGTCGCCGCGCCGCTCTTCGACATCTCGCTCGGACGGCCGGTCTGCCAGGACTCGCACGCCCTGTGCACGAGCCGCTTCGGCGGGCCGGGGGGCTACTCCAGCCGCGCGCCCGTCTTGCCCGAAACCACGCAGGGCGTCACGATCGGCTGGTCGAAGCCGCTCGGCGGGATCTTCAAGAAGCACGTGGCGCTCGGTGCGGGCCTCTTCGTGCCGACGCGTCGCATCGCGCGCATCGACGGACAGGATCCGCAGTCGCCTCAGTTCTACCTGTACCAAGGTCTGCCGGACAAGCTCGTGATGCTCGGATCGGCGGCCTGGGAGCCGGTGAGTTGGCTCTCGATGGGGCTCGGTGTGCAAGTGTTCGCGCAGCTCGCCGGCAACGTGCAGCTCGGGATGGATCCGACGAATCACCGGCTCGACAAGACCGAGATCCAGGTCGAGCAGCGGCCGATCACGCGCCTCGTCGCGGGCGTGTTACTGCGTCCTTACGGCGGGTTCCGGCTCGGTATCTCCTATCGTCAGGCGATGGACTTGCAGTTCGCGCTGCCGGTCACGATCGCGCTCGGCAAGCCGCTCGCGCTCGTGCTCGACGTCTCTCAGATCGCGCTCTACACGCCGCACACCTTCACGCTGGGAGGGGCCTGGCAGCTCGCGCGGGCGCCGCTGCTCGTGAGCGCGCAGGTCGACTGGGCGCTGTGGTCCAGCGCACCCGATCCGTCGCTGCGCGTGGCCGTCGATATTCGCGGACCGGTTCTGGACAGCATCGGCCTCGGCGATGTCGCGGACGTCGGCACGGAGACGGCACCGATCTCGCTAGGCCTGCGGGACACGATCACACCGCGCCTCGGTCTGGAGTGGCGCCCGATGACGCGACTGGCGCTGAGGGGCGGGTACTTCTATCGCCCGACGCCGGCGCCGCGAGCGACAAATCTCTACAATTACCTTGACAACGACGTGCATGCCCTGAGCGTCGGCGCTGGCTGGAGCTTCGGCGATCCCGACGCACCGGACCCCGACAACGCGGCCGACATGCCGCGCCACCTGCACCCCTTGGGGGTCGATTTCGGCGCACAGATCCTGAGCCTGCGGCGTCGAACGGTGACGAAGAGCGATGCGAACGACCCGGTCGGAGCGCTC
>Ga0172370_10002903_pt1 | contig 24220 bp, 23 predicted proteins | sample LakKiv5m_FD_114538 | JGI IMG/M metagenome (GOLD analysis project Ga0172370, IMG submission 114538) | Freshwater microbial communities from Kabuno Bay, South-Kivu, Congo - kab_022012_11.5m | ecosystem: Environmental > Aquatic > Freshwater > Lake | place: Democratic Republic of the Congo...
GGTTACATCTGCTTCCACTTCCACTTCCGCCGCATCCAGGCCAATTACCGCTGCGGATAAAATTTTAGAAATCATACCACTTAGAATTAAGAATAACGAATCAAGAATTATGGAAAAACTGCCATTGCATGATTCTTAATTCCTGATTCTTGATTCAAATATGTGTTTTAAAAGGGTGATTATTTTTAAAAAAATGAGGAACAATCAAAAGTACAATTCCTAAAATTATATAACCGTCCGCCAAATTATAAATCCCCACCCAGCGGGAAAAAGTTATATAAATAAAATCCCGCACATAACCTAAAACTAAACGCTCCGCTAAATTTAAAATTGCCCCGGAAATAATTAACACCCAAGCGAATTTCTCCGTCTTTCCCAATTTAAAAAAATTTTTCCCTAAATATCTTATAATTACCGCCATTACCGCCAAGTAAATGCCGAACATAATCCAAACCGGTAATTGAATACCAAATGCAAAAAAATAATTCTTGAACACCGGGGAAGCCGTATATTTAGACAACTGATCCAGACTGAGCAAAACTAAAAAGACCAAGGCATACAACCATATGCTTCGGTCTTTTAAAATTCTGTTGGCTATTTGCCGTGTTTCTGATATTTGCATTTGGAAATTCTATAAAGCTATATCCGCCCAAGGCAAAACCTTTAGACGTTCTTCACTTATTTCTTTTCCCTCATCGTCCGTGCCGTAACTGCCTTTTTCTATTTTCTCCAGCGCCCGATTAATTTTAACCAAATCTGTTTTAATTTTAGCCATTACATCTCTGCTAACCTCATCGTCTTCAACCTCCTGGGCGCTAGAGTCTAAATCTGTTCCTAATTCCTGATGTGGCGCCAGTCCCGCCAAATCTCCTTGCAACTTTTCTTTTTGGGCAATTAACCGCGCTTTCATTTCTTGAATAAATTCTTGTGATAACATAATTGTCTGTTTAATTAAGTTAATTATAACTAAAAATATTTGGTTATACAAATGAAAATAGCGCCTCGCGGCGCCCAAAAAATTAATTAAGTGGCGGCAGAGGCGCTATATAACCCAAATTCGATCGAACAATCTTCGCAGTAGTTGTAGGGCCTGAAATTTTTTCGGGCCCTAAACCTACTGCAAAGGCTGCTACTCTGTCGAATTCAAGCCTTTCCCAAGTTAACACCTGGGAAGAAAGCGTCTGAATTCCAATCTAATTTCAAACTGCACTTCAAACTTCTCTTATGGTGATTTAACACCTAACATGGATTATATTTTATTTTGAAATATAACCTGCCAGCATTCCGGAGAATGTGACCTTCATTTTTTTTGTTTTTGTTTTGCAAACAGCCTAGATTGGATAGGCTATGACGAGAAGTTAGAAGGAAGCCGACTTTCAAATGATTTAAAGGCCGATTTCCTTAAGCGAGTTTATGTCCGCCTTAGCTTAATGCGATGGCGGATGAAATTTTTAAAGAACTTTTATTACAGTACTTGTCCACACGTTTACTGTACATTTATCATAACAAGCTTATATGGCCTTGTCAATTCTTGAGAAGATTTTAACATAATTATCTTTTGTTTAAAAGGAATTTTAATTTATTTTTGTTAATTTAAGTTAAAAAAGTGAAAATTTACTATATTGATATCATGTGGATAACTGGTTTATAATTACCCTTTAAAAATTTCAGCCCCAGGAATAGCCGTGTAATAATTTTTAAACGGAATAGAGTAATCTTTGGCTAGCTTGGCATCAATAATATAGACATCTTTTAATTCCGGGGTGTAAAAGAATTTTATTAGATTATGAAAATTCAACAGAGCCCGAGGCATGGCATACTCCATGAAGGCATTATTCAAGCTTTGCGACACTGCTTCTTGATAAGGATGAATAAATTGTTCAAACGGCAGACGACATAACACCAAAGTTCTCACGGCAAGTTTATTTACCGGGTCCACGGCCTGGTTGCCACTAATGGCTTTTAAAATAAACTTATCCGTGGCCAATAATAAACTGTTTGGGTTAATGGAAAAATTTCGAAAAATTTTATTGCTCCCCCCGGAATTAGACTGTGCCAATAGCGAAGCAAACTTCTTAATATTTTGGTAATTGGCATCATAAAATTCCCTCACCTGAGTCTGGTTTGGGAGCAGAACTGCAGCCGGTAATTTTTGAGTATTGTTAAACAATTCCCGCAATTCCTCAATATTCACAGCCTTTGGCCAAATGTGAAACACTACTTTACCCTTCTTGGCACTTAAAACTTTCTTCAGACTGGAAAACAGATCCCCCTGCTTGGTCGCTGGACTAACTTTTGTTTTAGCTACCAAAGAGGAATGCCGACTAATAGTAAAGTTTTCCAAACCTAACCGCTGAACAAAAAATTCGATTAATTCCGGAAACACCAGCTCATCGGCAAAACTGATTCCTGCAAACTTTTTTAAAATAGTTTCAACCAAGCCATTAATTAGCAGGGGCATATTTACAAACGAGCAACGATTCTCCGCCAGTTCAATCCATCGCACACGGTTCTCAGATTCTTGAAAAAAGCTGGTAATATTTTCCAAAAACCGAACCAGATCTTTAGACTTTAATACCTTATTTGCTTCCGTAATCTTTTCAACAAAACTTTCTCCGGCGCCTTTAATTTTCACAAACTTCTCATCGTTCTCAATTTGAGGAGTAATTTTAAAATACATAAAACCCGGCGGATCACTTTGCAGTATAGCCGAAGTCAAACCAAAAAATAAATCGCTTGCGGAAAGCGCTTGCTCCACCGCAACTTTATATTTCAGGTCGCCTGTTTCCGTTTCCAAATTGTAGTAAAATTTTATTAAATAATTTAAATACCCCCAACTGGTTTTGGTTCCCACATTGGAGACAATTGTATTTTCAAACTCAGACAACCCGCAAATCACCGCTCTGCTTTTAGTGTACAAATTATTTTCCGCCAAATGCAAAAAAACTTCCATATCACATACAATTGCCCCGGACTGTTTTTTTTCTTTAATTTTTCCTCCCGTAATCATTCCTTTAAACTGCCCGCCAAAAAAAGACAAATTTAAATCGGTAATCGTATCTGTTTGCCAGTTAGTGTGATACCAAACCAAAATCTTTAATAAAAATTTAGTTTCTTCGGGTGTGGTTATTTTTCTTTTTAAAGCAGTCAAAAACTTTTTTTCGTCAAAAGAAACATCCGGTGAAAATATTGCCGTCTCCACTAACCCTTCTTTATACAAATCAAGCGCCTGTCTGGCTTTTGGCACTACCAACAAACAGTTACCTTTCTTTTGGGCTAGCCCCGCGACTTCCTGGACAAAATCTTTGTCTATCCCATAATTATAAATAGTGCTATCCGCCAAACCAGTGTTTTTCCCAGGCAAGACTTTGAATTTTTTAGGTTTAAAAGGGGAAATTTTGGCAAAAGAAAAATCCGGCAAACTATTTTGGAGTAATTCTGCCCAAATAAAATTAGACCGCTTGACCAACTTTTGAATTTCTGTTTTTAATTCCCGGCCAAAGCCATTATATAGGCCAAGCAACTTTTCCAATAACACCAACACGGCTTTGCTGTCGGCCAAGGCCCGATGCGCTTCTTTATGACTAATGCCAAAAGTGTGCATTAAATTTTCCAAATTGTAGCTGTGATGAGTAGGCAAGAGCCACTGCACCAAATCCAAAGTGTCAATCTGACCGCCGGAAAACTGCAAACCAAATGTTTCTAAAAATTTAATATCAAAGGAAATATTGTGGCCGACGATAATAGCGTCACCCAACTTATTTTGCAAAAAACTATGGAATTCCGAAAACTTAGGCGCCTCATCCAGTTCTTTCTGGGTTATGCCGGTAAGTCCTAAAATCTGCGGGGAGACCACCTTACTGGCTGAAAAAACCTGAGTCCATTCTTCGGTAATCTTAATTCCTTTTTTGCCCACTTCAAAAAAACAAAACCCCACTTCCAAAATTTCGTTAACCAATGGGTCAAACCCGGAAGTCTCAATATCCAAACTACAATAAATTTTTTGTTCTTCGTTAGGCATGTTCTTTATTTTAACATTTACTAACGAATAAAAAAAGTGGGGGCAGTATAAACACCCCCTTCTTGAATACTCGAAGAGGGGGTGAAAAATATTACTTTATATTATTCCGCGGCGGAGTCTTCTTCCTCTACAGCCTTAACCGGGATAGCTTCTCCGGCTTTAACTTTCTCCCGCACGGCTTTGTCCACTTCTTTAAACACTTTGGCGTTATCCCGCAAAAATTGTTTGGAAGCTTCTTTTCCTACTCCAAGCTTTACATCTCCAAAACTGTGGGTGTTGCCACTTTTTTCAATTACGCCAAAAAGTACTCCGGTATCCAGCAAGTCGCCGGCCGCGGAGATTCCTTCGTTATACATAATATCAAACTCCGCCACCTTAAAAGGCGGAGCAACTTTATTTTTTACAATTTTGGCCTTAACCCGGTTGCCAATAATTTTATCGCCATTTTTAATCTGCGCGTTTCTGCGCACTTCAATTCTAACGGACGCATAAAACTTTAAAGCATTTCCACCGGTGGTAGTTTCCGGGTTGCCGAACATTACCCCAATCTTCATTCGGATCTGGTTGATAAAAATAACTGTGGTGCTAGTTTTGGAAATTATAGCAGTGAGTTTACGCAAAGCCTGGCTCATAAGCCTGGCATGGAGACCCATGTGACTGTCGCCCATTTCCCCTTCTATTTCATTTCTTGGAGTCAAAGCCGCCACGGAATCAATAACAATTAAATCCAAGCCATTGGAACGCACCAAAGTTTCGCAAATATCCAACGCTTGCTCACCGTTGTCCGGCTGGGAAATTAGCAAATCTTCCAGCTTTACGCCAATCCGTTTGGCGTATTCCGGATCCAGCGCGTGCTCGGCATCTATAAAAGCGGCAAGTCCACCTTTTTTTTGTACCTCAGCTATCATATGCAAAGTTAAAGTGGTTTTACCCGAACTCTCCGGCCCATAAATTTCTACAACCCGTCCTTTTGGAATACCGCCTACTCCCAAAGCAAGGTCTAAACTTATACTGCCGGTTGGGGTGGACGCAACATCCATGGTTTTAGAATCGGAAAGTTTCATAATGCTCCCCGCTCCAAATTTGTCTTGTATTTGATCCATCGCACTGGTTACGGCTTTCCATTTGCCTTCTTCTTGCGCGGATGTTTTTGCTGGTGATTTTGCCATATTTTTATTTCTTAATATCTTTTAACGTTTTATTACATATAATATTATACGAACGTTCACCTACTGTCAAATCCTCATAAATAAGATTTATTTTAACTTTTTTGCAAAAGATATCCACCATTATTTTGTCCCACTGGAAGTTGCAGTCTGCGGATAAAAAACTACGTTACTTAAAGCTTCTTTAGATCTTCCCATAGATCCCAAACTCTGGCCGTTAACCGTCACTTTCGTAGCTCCGGCGTCGGAAGTGGAAATAATAATTTTATCTTTTGCGTAAAAAACCTTGCTGTCGCCCACTTGAAAATTGAAATTTTGTGCTGTCTGATTATCAACGCCAACTCCCAATATTGCGGAGGCGGAAAAATCCACTTTCAATTCCAGCCGGTTGTCTGCCTCTTCCGCCGGATTCACCCCGATAATATTTATAGTTTGGCTGGCCGATTTATCAAACCGGTTTTTTGCAATTACCACAATTTCCTTCGACCCCGGGTTTAAGCCCAACTGTTTTTCAAAATATCCTTTATTGTCCACAAAAATATTTTCTCCATTTATCAAAACACTTAACCCCGGGTCTGTGGTCCCGCGAATAAAAACCGACGAAGCCTTAATAACGGAATTATTTGTCGGCTCCGATATATTTAAACTTGGCATTTTATTTATTGACCAAACTTGCCAGACAATATAGCCCACCGTCAAAACAATAAAGAGAAGCCCGACGGTCAGACTTAAAATTTTTGGGGTAACCACTAATCTGTTAAGTATTTTTTTATAGCCCAAGCGGTTAAGGGATTGACCTTGCTTATGAATTTGACGCTCAATAACTTTTTCTTTTTTGTATTGATCAATTAAAGCATCTGCTTCAATTGAATACAACCCTCCCAATTGTTTCAAAAATCCTAACACATACACATCCGCCGGTAATACGTTAAAGTCTCCTTGTTCCAAAGCAGACAAAAATTTGGGCTTAATCGCTATTTTTTGAGATACTTCTAAAGCCGAAAGACCCAAGTTTTCTCTTACCGAAACCAAATATTCACTCAAGGTTTCGATTTGAATTTTTTTCTTTTCAAAAATCATAAATTAAATTCCCAATAACCAATACCAATTACAAAATTGAACTCGCTTTTTGTTTTTGGATGTTATTGGGAATTGGATATTAAATACTAACTCAAATTTTGTTCATCCTCTATCCCATATTCCGCTTTTTCTTCCGAAGGAATCACACCATAAATCCAGCACCAATTCGTATGCTACTGTCCACTAATTTCTTCTTCGTACTCTTTTTTCTCTTTATAGTCCCGATCAAAATCAGCTGAATTGGTGCTTGGGTAAACTTCCCTTGGCTTTGCTCCCTCGCCCGGACCGATAATTCCTTTTTGTTCCATAATATCCAGCAGTCTGGCTGCCCGGGCATAACCCACGCGCAAACGGCGCTGGAGCAAAGACGCCGAGGCTTTCCCCGCACGTTTAACTTCCTCAATTGCTTCTTCCATCATTGGGTCGTCGTCATTTCCATCACTACCTTCCATCCCGGGAATTCCCAAAGCTCTTTTGGGCTTTTCTAAAATTTCTTCATTATAAATTACCGCGCCAACCTGGGCCTTAAAGAAATCAACCACTTTTTTCACTTCTTTTTCGCCGATGAATGCACCCTGAACACGCTTTGGCTTGTTATACTCGGCGGAAGTATAAAGCATATCACCGTTGCCCAATAATTTTTCCGCTCCGGAGCTGTCTAAAATCGTCCGGCTATCAATTTGGCTTGCCACCGCAAAAGCAATACGCGAAGTAATATTAGCCTTAATAAGACCGGTAATAATATCCACACTCGGCCGCTGAGTTGCCAATACTAAATGGATGCCGACGGCACGAGCCATTTGTGCCAAACGTACAATCGCGGATTCCACATCGGCCTGGGCCACTGCCATAAGATCTGCCAGCTCATCTACCAAAATTACAATATACGGCATCCGCAAAGGAGAGGCTTCATTATACTCTATAATATTTCTTTTGCCGGCTTCGGAAAGCAGTCTATAGCGCCTATCCATTTCCGCCACCGCCCACTTTAGCGCATTCACGGCTTTTTCATTTTCAATTACCACGGGCGTCAGCAAATGCGGGATGCCGTTGTACAAATTTAATTCCACTCTTTTTGGGTCAATAACAATAAACTTAACATCCTGCGGAGTATTACGATAAAGCAAAGAAATAAACAAACTGTTTATGGAAACGCTCTTACCCGTGCCGGTTGCGCCGGCTACCAGCATATGAGGCATTTTAGCCAAGTCCACTACTATTGGATGCCCGGCCACATCGCGACCCAATGCAATGGCCAACTTGCTCTTGTTATTAACAAACTCATTAGTTTGCATAACTTCACGAAGCCGTACAATGGCTGTGGATTTATTCGGTACTTCAATACCCACTAAAGCTTTACCGGGAATCGGCAACTCCATGCGAATACTATGCGCAGCTAAAGATAAAGCCAGGTCGTTTTGCAAAGCGGCAATTTGCGACAACTTTACTCCCACTGCCGGACGCAAAGTATACTGAGTAACTGTTGGTCCCACATTCACCTCGCCCATTTCCACATCTATGCCAAAATCTCCCAGCGTTTTTTTAATAATCGCCACATTCACCTCTATATTTCCGCTGTCCACTTCGGTTTGGTTGTCGTCTAGTAAATCAAACTGCGGTAATTTCCAATCTTTCCGGTCTTCTAAAGTTATGGCTTCCATATTTATGGTGCCGCTCTTAGCCGCATTATTAACTTTAGAAGTTTGGATGGTTTGATTTTTGTCCGTATTACTTTCGTCGCCACTATTTACTTTGGGATTTTTACCCATGATTCTTTCTTCCACAAAACCTTCCTTACCCATGGCATTGATTTTCAGTGGAATTGGTTTGTTAATTGGTGCACCCTCTGATTTCTCCGATTCTCCGACTTTCTGATTCTCCGACTTAGGCCATAAGGATTTTAAAGAAATATCAAAAGTAATTAGCAAAGCAATAATAATAATCCCAAACAAGACCAAACTACCGGCCCAAAAACCTAGAAAATTAAACAGTGGCTGGGCAAACAAGGCTCCAAAATATCCACCGCCTCTTCCTTCCACGGCCAATGCAAAAGCACTAACTTCATTACTTAAATAAAAAATGTGAATAAGACCGCCAATGCCACCGGTCAACAAAATAGCTCCCAAATAAGTGCGCCAATAAAAACTATTACTCTTGTTGGCTTGTTCCAAATTTTGATTGTATAAGGAAACTGCCACGGACAATAAAATCAACGGCACCAAATATACCATAACTCCAAAAGCCAGACTTAAAATTTTAACTATATTTTGCCCCAAACTCCCTGCTAGATTTGCCAGACTTAAAACTACCACCAATGCCAAAACCACAAAAATTACCACGGCGATTCCGCGCTTAGTCTCCGGCGACAAATTTAGCTCCGGTCTTTTCATTTTTAATTTCTCTTTGTACTCTTTTTTGTGTCTGCCCATAAATAGTTTTTACTTTATTCCCTCTCCCTCTGGGAGAGGGTAGCCGTTAAACGGCTGGGTGAGGGGGTTAAATGGATAAATTTAATTTTTTCGATGTTAACCATTCCGTAGTTTTCTGTAATGTGTCAATAAATTTCTGTAGCTCTATTTTAGCATTTTTTACGCACCCTTACTAGCCTTTTCCTCCGGCAAAGTTTCCCAATAAGCCACAAACAAAAATTTAATCATTTCGCTGACTAATCTGTCTTTAATAATTATGGTCTTCACGCTTCCCCCATTCATAGAAATCATCCCGACATGGTTTTTAAACAATACCAAAAGGGCCGGAATTTCAAATGGACTGTCTAAAAATTTAAAATACCGAAACTTTCCCAACTGCTCGCTAAAACGTTTATGCTCTAAAATCTTTCTATCTGTCAACGCGTAAGAAGTAGTATTTTGTGTCATCCGTTTTAAAGTAAACAGCCCATACAAATCTTCCTCCCCCACCACAGACAACACATTTTCAATTGACCCTAACCAGTAAATGTTATCCTTCTCGATTAAAATTCCATTTAGTAATCTTTTTGCGCCTTCCTTGCCTTCATAAAAATAAACCTGGGTCGGCAAAGTGTTAAGTAGATTGTTTTTTTCTGTTGACAATTGCCCCAGCAATTTTTCTCCGTCAAAAATTTTTTCTTTTTGGCTATCCAAGTAATGTTTTACCGCAGTTTTGGTTGGCAGACAAACAATATACTTTTTAACCTTTTTAATTTTTTGCGCCACTAAGCCTTTGGTTAATAATTTTTCAATATAAAAATAGACTGTGGTTCTTTTTATGCCGGTTTGTTTGGCAATACTGGTGGGAGTGTTTAAATCATGCTCTAAACAGGCCATATAAATGGTTATCTCCTTGTCTTCCAGCCCAATTTTCTTTAGTAATTCAATCATACTTCAAAAATGACAACAATTATTGACACCATAATTATAATAAAAAAGCCTTATTTAGGCAAGTTTTTAAAAAATTCATTAATACGCTACAAATATGCCTATAAATATCGACATATTAATAGAAAAACTATATTATTCAAAGTTGGATTAAATATCTTAGGAGGATATATGGCTAACGAGAAGGGTTACGACGAAGATGTAAAAAATATGAATATTGTGTTAGGGTTTTCCGGGGTGCTCATGACCGGGGGGATGGTGACGGTTTTGTCACTAATGAGTAAACCCATGGATCATATTTCAGTGGTTCTAGTTGGGTTAGGTTGTATGATATTTGGGACGTTCGCGGTAGTAGTAGCCGCCGTGCTCTTTGTAGAGATCATGACTAAAGTTATTCTGGAATATTTGGAAAACAAGTTCAAGAATTCAAACCCAAATAACGGCACGATAGGATAAGGAGGCTCACATGAATGATCTTACGGGGACTCCGCGTCCCCATTACTTAGTAGAGGTGGGGAAAATTAGCCCGGACGGAACCGAGTTTCTCGGCCAGGTAAACTTTCCCAGCACCGACCCGTCGGTCGGCGACCGCATTGACCACGTAAACGTGGCACACCATTTGTTCGCGCTCTGGAACGCGTCACACTTGATGTGCCAACGCGCCGGTGCACATAGCCCGCGCGCGTACGAAACCGCAACAAAATCAAGGAGACCAACTACACCCAACACACCTGTTTCGATTGAAGCGAAGGCAACAATCGAAAAAGAGGATTCCAAACGGATCTTCGGGACAATTTCCGCAACCTTCTGCGAACAGAGGAATGGAAAAACCCTGTGCACCGTTTCGGCTAAGTTTGTCGCAAAACGGGGCTAGCCCCCCAAACGCGACCAATTCATAGGGCGGGCGCAATATGCGCGTCCGCCCCTTCTTTTTTTACTAGCATAAAACGTGGTCGCATTTATGCTAATTCTTATACCTACATTTAAAAACATTTTTAAACCCCACGCCATCCGGCGTGGGGTTTTCTATAAGCTATAAGCTAGCACCTATAAACTTTCTAAAGCCCTTTTACTTTCACTTTCTTAGTCTTGGCTTTGGCGGCTTTTGGAATAATTACCGTCAAAATCCCATCTTTCAAATCCGCTTCTATTTCTTCGCTATCTATATCTACCGGAATTATTACACTGCGGGAGAAATTACCCCAATAACATTCCTGATAAAAATAGTCATCCTGAACAACATTTTCTTCTTTTTTACGGCTTCCTTTAATAGTTACCATATCGTTGGCAACGGTAATATCTATATCTTCCGGGCGAACGCCGGCAATGGTAGACTTGATAATCACGTTATCCTTAGTCTGGTACATATCTATATTCAACTGGCCTTCAAAATCATTTAACCAGTCTTCATTGCCTTCTTTTGAAGCAACCTGTTGCTGTTTTGGCACTGCGATTTCTTCTTCCTCTACATCTTCTATTATTACATCCTGTCCCTCTATTTCTTCTTCCGGCGCTAATTCTTCGGCCTCAACCTCTTCTTCCACTTGTGAAACAGCGACCGGCTCAGTTACTTCATCAATAACACTGCCCCCCATTATTTTCCCAAAAAATGACGATTTTTCTTTCTTAGCCATACCCAGTAGAATTTCTTTGAGTTTGCATTCAAGCGCCAAAAGGCGTATCGCAAAATCAAAAATTAATTATATAGTATACTATCCCAATAAATCTATCTTTGTGAAACTTGGACTAGCCTTTTGGTACTCAAAGAAGCTCTACTGGGCTTATGTTTTATATTAATGACCCTATTTAAAAACAGGGGTAAAATTAGTAAAATCTATACCTAAATATTAAAGCATTCGGGTAAATACGTCAAACCCCGTTAGAAGGCTGCCAGCGGTAAAAGCAATTGATGCTTCACTGCAATATATTTTTGATTAGCCCTTATAATGGAGCCAAACTATAAGTGAAACTTAACTTAACAGACTTAAAATTGCACTTCTAGCGCTTACTACCGGATTAACTATAGGCTGTATATTAGAATTGGTAGCCAATTCGATTTTGCGCATTTTGGCTCTTATAATTTGGTCAGGCACAGAAGCGGACATTTGTTCCACCAATCCTTTGGACAACAAATACTCCAGATTTAACTTTTCCTGCCCAGGCAAAATATGAGTCACAATAATTGGTAAATTATATTGTAAGCTCTCTGCCACGGTTAAGCCCCCTGGTTTGGTAAAAAATATATCCGATACCGAATATAACTCCCCCATCGGGCAATAATACCCCAGCGGTAAAATATTAGTACCGGCAAACTTCGTTTCCAAATATTTTTTATACTCTTCATTCTTTCCACAAACAACCAAAATTTTAGCATTTTTTACCGCACTTAATTGCTCCAATAAATTTTCATGAAAACCGGTGCCCAAAGATCCGCTACCAACCAAAATTATCTGTTCTCCGGACTTAATGTTTAATTTTTGTCTAACCAAATTTTCATCTACCTCAAGTTTTGGCTTTAAACTCATACCGCAAACAAAAATCTTTTCTTTTGGAATTCCGCGCCTAATCATTTCTTCTTTTTGCTCAATAATGTTGGCCAAATAAAAATCTGCATTCTTATACATCCAATAAGGGTGAAGATGGTAGTCGGAAAAAGCTATAACAAACGGTTTGTTATAAAACCCGGTCTTTTTTAAATATGACACTACCGCGGAGCTGGTAGTTTGGGTGGAAATTATTAGGTCCGGATTGTAACCTTCAATAAATTGTTTTGCCTCTGCGCAATTAAACCGGGCGATAAAAACCCGAAACGGATAGACAACATAATGTCCCCAAAAATATAACCAAGCCCAAATAAAAGGCAAGTGGAGATTAATAAACTGATGCGCCGCCACAACCACTTTTTCAAAGCTCCCATTTTGAACCTGGCCGATATCCGCCAGCTTAACTTCCAAGCCGCCTGCTTTAAGCTGTGCGCCAATATTCTCGGCCATACTCTTATGCCCCAGCCCAACGGAGGTATGAAATATTAAAACTTTTTTATTTCCCATAAAATATGTTTACTATAAATTTCCTTGTCTAACTAGCTTATGCTTTTCGCCACCACCCTTGCCGGGGCGGCATCGGTTTGAAATTTGGCCGGCAAAGCTGTTACTTCAAAACTTCCATGCCCAACCAGCGCTTCTAAATTAGTTAAATTCTCAATAATTAAAATGTCGTGTTTAAATAAAATTTTATGTGCCTGGTAAGGAGCGCGATCGGGGCTTGGAGTATCCAGGCCTAAAATTGATACGCCTAAAATAGCAAGCCTACTCCCAAAATTTTCCGTGATTACCGGATAGTTTAAATAGTACTCGTCGTTGCCGAATTCGCTTGACCAGCCAAACATTACCAAAACAATATCATTTTTTTCTATTGTTACATTCTCAAGCAAGTCAACGTCAGCCATGGACTTTCCACGCGCATCTATAAGTACTCCTTGCCCAAAAAATCTGGCTACCGGATATTCGTTTAAATTTTTTCCGCCAACCAACATATGGGCCGGCGCATCTATATGTGTGCCCGTATGCATTCCGCTTTTTATTTGATAGTCGGATATGCCGTCTTTAAAAACATCCGCGGTCTTTACCAACTCCGGGGCAACATCGCCAGGAAAAACCGGCATGGAGGCATTAAATTCGTGAGTTAAATCTATATACATTACGGCCTAAATGAGTTAACCGCTTTGTTAAATTCTTTGTCACTTAAAAGTTTTTTTCCAACAATTATTTCACGTAAAGTTTTCCCGGACACGAGAGCCTCTTTAACCGCGGTTGATACAACATCATAGCCTAAAATTGGAGTAAGTAGTGTGGCATAAGCCGTGGACTTTTCCAACAGCTCTTTGCATCTTTTTGGATTGGCTTTAATTTTATTTATACAAAATTTTACAAACTGCCCAATAACTTCGGAGGTTAATTTTAAACTTTGTAGCAGGCGATCGGCAATTATGGGGAACATTACTCCCAATTCAAGCTGGGCTGCGGCCGCAGCATGCTCAATAGTCAAATTATTTCCGGAAATCACAAAATACAATTGGTTAACAGTTTCCGGCAAAACCGGATTTACTTTTCCGGGCATTATGGATGAACCGCTCTGCAACTCCGCCAAAGAAATTTCGCCAATTCCGCCCAAAGGCCCGCTGGAAAGCAGTCTTAAATCCGAGGCAATCTTGGATAAATCCACGCAAAGCGCGGTAACAGCTTGGGAAATGGCCAAAAAATCGGTCTGGCTGGAAGTCTGGGACATTAAATTTTTTGCCGGATGAAACTTTTGTCCGGTAATTTTATTTATATGTCGATATACCGCTGTAATATATTTTGGACTGGCATTAATGCTATTGCCAATGGCTGTGCCGCCCAAATTCAATTCCTGCATATAAGTAATAACGCGGTTGATTTTTTCCTGATGCCAGCGAATAATGGCGGCATAAGAAGCAAATTCCGCGCCCAGGGTTGTGGGCACCGCGTCCTGCAAATGGGTCCGCGCTAATTTGGAAACATTTTTATATTGTCTGGCCTTTTGTTCCAATGAATCCACAAGAAGCTGGGCGGTCTTTTGCAGATCCCGCGCCAAAAAAATGGCGGAAATTTTAATAGCCGAAGGGTTGGCGTCGTTAGTGGACTGACTGCAGTTAACATGGTCATTAGGGTGTACTGCAATTTTTTTACCCTTTTGTTGCAAAATTTCCGTGGCCCTGCCGGCTATTACTTCGTTGATATTCATATTAATAGAAGTGCCGGCTCCTCCCTGAAGTGCGGGAAGCGGAAATTGCTCTTCCATTTTTCCTGCCAAAATTTCATCACACGCTTTGGTTATCGCATCTTTAATACTGCGACTAAAATTTCCGGCTTCAAAATTTGCCATAGCGGCAGCTTTTTTTATTATAGCCAAAGCCATAATGAATTCGTTGTGAACACGGTAAACTTGAAAGGGGAAATTTTTTATAGCTTTTTCTGTTTGCACACCGTAATATTTTTTCATTGATGATAAGTTAATAACAAATTGATATTAATTTCCGATATCCCCGCCCGCAGTCGCCTGAAGCTCCAGCTGATGGCGGGCAGGCGATTCTCCGAGACTCCGACCCACCGATTATCCAAACGGCATAATGGTAACATCTTCTATCACGCTATTGTCTGGTTGATTGGTTATAAACTCCACTACATTAGCCAAATCTTGCGTGGTTAAAAATACGGGGTTCTTACCGTGCCAGTTTTCTTTTTTTCGGCGCGCAAATTCCTTTTTACTCCAAAAATCGGTTTTTACCGTGCTGGTATAAATAACCGAAACCTTAACTCCGTATTTGAACACTTCCGCGCGAAGCCCTTCGCTGTAGCGCATTACGGCCGATTTGGTTGCCGCATAAAACTCAGACTTTGCATGCCCGACTTTTCCGGCAACCGATGCGTTATTTATTATTTGACCGCTCTTTTGCTTTTTCATTATTGGCAACACCAACTTGGTCAAGCTAGCCATTCCAATTACATTTACTTCCATCATTTGGTCAAACTTTTTCATATCCATTTTGTCGGCTTCCTCAAAATAACCCACGCCGGCATTGTTAAACAGCACATCCACACTCTTAAATTTTTTCTTTGTTTCGGCCACGACTTTCTTTAATTCTTTTTCTTTGGTAATATCCGCATCTAACACTAACAACTTTCCTGCCAAACCTTGGGTCTTGGCTATTTTTAAAAACTCCACTCCGTACTCTTTGACATTGGAAAACACAGAAACGTTCCAGCCAGTTTCCAAAAATTTCACAGCCGTCGCCGCGCCAATGCCCGTTACTCCCCCGCTAATGAGTATTGTTTTATTTTTCATACTAATAGTTTAAAAATTTAATGGCGGAGAGGGAGGGATTCGGACCCTCGAACCCCTTGCGGGGTTACCGGTTTTCGAGACCAGCGCACTAGACCGCTATGCGACCTCTCCAAAAATTCACCTCTATATTATAATTTAAACCGGTGTTTTAATAAAGGATGCATTGTTCAATATAAAACAGGGTGAAAACTTAATTAGTTTCACCCTGTTTTCACTCAAACTGGCTATTCTGTCTATGGAACGCTAATTCTTCAACTTAGATGATTTTAGCTTAGCACTCCCCAAGGATGTCAGCACACTGGACTCAAAAGTGCTATTAATTTCTTTTTTCTGTTTATAATTTTCATCGGCAAAGGCAATAAGTTTTTGGAGTAGTTGATTGAATTCAATGCCGGAAGCTTTCCATAAGTGGTGGTAAAGCGTACCGGGAAGCGGATTAACTTCATTGGCAAAAAATTTATTGAGCTGTTTGTCAAACAAAAAATCCACCCGCGCAATCCCGCTACAACCCAATGCTTTGTAGACTTGTTTTGCTGTTTCTTGAATCGCTTTGGTAATTACCTCGTCCAATCTGGCCGGAATTACCAAACTGCTTTGTGATTTGCCGGTTTGCGCTCCGCCTTCTTTTAAATACTTTTCTTCAAAACCAAACATATCTTTGTTATACAAAGACTCCTGAAGAAACGAAGCGGTTAAAGTTTCATTACCAATAACACAGCAAGTTACATCCATAACATCATTTACCGCTTCTTCCACCAAAACCTTATTGTCGTAAAAAAAGGCCACTTCTATTTTTTGCTCTAATTCTTTTTCATCTCTTGCTTTGCCTATGCCGATTGATGATCCTAAATGCACCGGTTTTACAAAAACAGGAAACTTTAATTCTGTTTTCACTTGATTCTTAATTCTTGATTCTTGATTCTTCCAGTCTGCTTTATCAAACACCACAAACTTGGTGGTCGGCACACTGCTAACCATCATAATCTGTTTAGTCAATGCCTTATCCATAGCAATCGCTGACGATGGAACATTACAACCAACATACGGCACACCCAACATTTCAAACAAGCCCTGAATAGCACCGTCTTCGCCAAAGCTTCCATGAAGCGCCGGGAAAGCCAAATCTATGCTTACGGATTTTCCCATCAACCCTTTTTTCTTAAAAACAATTTTACCAACACTTTCTTCCAGGTCAATATAATATTGTGCGAATTGATCTTTACTCTCCGCCTCTTTATTCGCACCGGTAAATAATTTCATATTCCCCAACTCTTCACCGATCATCCATTGTCCTTTTTTTGTGATATAAACCGGCACCACATTATATTCCAAACCTTTAAGACCCGCGATAATAAGCTCTGCGGTAATTATGGAAATATCATGCTCCGGACTTTGTGACCCAAAAAATACACCAATGGTTTTTTTGTTTGCTTCTTGCATCATAAATCTTTAAATCATTTAATCTTACTTCTTATATCTTAAATGTACTGGTCTCCCCAATCATTTTGAAAAACTATCACATCATTGGGTTTTAAAATTTTTCCTAAAGCAGCGTGCGCTTCCGTTGCTGAATCAAAAATTATGATTTCTGGTTTCTTAACTCCCATTCTTAATTCCTGATTCTTAATTCCTGATTCTATGTATCCTGAAACGCTGTTCCTTATAAGTATAACCACATCAGCTACGGTTGCCAACTGTCTGCCGATTTCTTTATGCACATCAATAATTGCCTTGCCGGTTTCTACTAACCCTGGGGTTATAAAAATTTTCCGGCGGTTTGCAAAACGCGACAAAACTTTTATGGCTTCTTTTACCCCTTCGGAATTACCATTGTAAGAATCATCTATTACTAATATATTTCCTGCTGATCTGATAGGTTGCAGCCGATGAGGGACAGGCTTAATATTGGCAATGCCTCTTTTTATGTCTTCATTACTCATTCCCAAACTCTTGGCAATCTTAATTGCCGCGTCAACATCTCCTAGGCCGTACTCCCCGAGCAGATTGATAAAAATTTTTCCTACCCCCTCGACTTCTGCATCCCACCCCAATTTTTCTGTATTAAAACCTTGATTCTTGATTCTTGATTCTTGATTCTGTTGGCCGTAAACGGCCAACTTATGGTCCGGCCAAACATATTCTTTAAAATGATCAACAACATTTTTATCATCGCCATTTAATACCACCAAAGCCCCTGGCTTGGTTTTGGAGACAATTTCAAAAATTGTATCAATTATATTTTCCATTGTCTGCATGCGTTCCAAATGCGCCTCGTCAATTCCCGTAACCACAGCAATATCCGGCTTGGCAATATTACAAATTTCCTCCACATCCCCTCTATAGTGTTCGCCCATTTCCACAATAGCTATTTCATTATAGTCTCCCTCTCCCCTTGTGGGAGAGGGTTGGGGTGAGGGAGAAAATAATCCGACATTTTTTAGCGCCCACCGCGCTATCCCTACCGGTGTATTTACGCTCTCCGGCGTAGCTTGAACCTTGAACCTTGAACCTAGTACCTGCTTTAAAACTTCCTTCATCGTGGTCTTGCCGTAACTTCCGGCAACGCCAATAATTTTGAGTTTATCTAAACTTTTTATTTTAGATTTAGCCCTGACAATAATCACTGACTTTACCAACCAATCAACCGGGCTTAGTAAAATTACGCTGATGGATAAAAACAAAAAGCCTAAAATCTGCAAAATGAAAAATATCGCTATCAACATCACAACTGTGGCTGCGGTATTTTCTAAAACATTTAAAAATATCCAATAAGCAAAAACAGAAGAAAGCCCTAAAATTAATACTTCTGCTAACCCAAAAATTAGTAAAGCTTTCATTGTCCAAACTAACTCTTTTCTCTGCTCTCCCTTGGGCCAAAAGCCTTTTTTAAAAAGCAACTTAAAAAACCTTGTCAGCTCATAATTTTCAAGCTGGAGAAGATAAAGTTGATATTTAATTGCTCTAAAAAAAATATGTCCCATAGATTACCCGACTGGACAATTCGCGCGAATTGTCCACTAAACAAATTCCTTAAAGATTTTTACAAATTCCTCCGGCTGATCCAAAAAACTAAAATGCCCGGCATTTGATAAAATTTTTAATTTAGAATTTTTAATTTTTAATTGCATCTGTTTGCCGAATTCAACTGGAGTATCCACGTCATTCTCACCATAAATAATTAATGTCGGGCAAACAATTTTTTTCATATCTTCAGAAAGATCTTCATTGACCACACTTACAAAAGTTTTTTGAAGTTCCGGCGTGGCCAAATAATCTTCCGCGCCAATGAATTGATAAATTTTTTTTCTTAATCCTCCGGTAAAGGAAAACCTAAAAAACGGACTTACAATTTTTGCTAAAAATCTAAAAAATGCTTTTCTTGGGCTATTAGTTACAAAACCCGCAGCATCCACCAATATCAGACGGCTGATTAACTGAGGATATTTTGCCGCCAATTTTATTCCCACTCTGCCACCAAAAGAATGGCCCACAATAATTACATTTGATAGTCCCAGTTTTTCAATAAAGCCTTTTACCATTTCTGCATAATCCCCTACGCCCCAAACGGTTTTTGGCACCGGCGACCCTCCAAACCCGGGCAAATCAATTGCATATACTTGATAACTTGATAACTTGATAACTTGATTTATCACTTGCCCCCAAACTTCTTTTTGTGAACGCCAGCCATGTAAAAAAATTACCGTGCTGTCCCCTGCCCCGAATTGATCAAAAGCTATTAAATTATTATTTACGATAATTTGGCTTGTCATACTAGAATGATATCATTAGTCCTCATAAGATAAAACCCCGTTTTAACGGGGGTTTATCTTTGGTCGGGATGCAGGGAATCGAACCCTGTCTCCACGCACCCGAAGCGTGTGTACTACCGGTATACTACATCCCGAAAACTAAATAATTATAGCCTTATTAAGGTATTTTGACAATAATCAATACAAACAAAAAAGACCTTCTGCTTAGAAGATCTTTTTTGTGGTGGACCTCAGGGGGATCGAACCCCTCACCTCTTCCATGCCATGGAAGCGCTCTACCAAATGAGCTAGAGGCCCAAAATAATTGCTTTGATATTCTACCTTATTTTAATTTATTTTTCAATCCCTCCTTGCCACCTATTGTGGCAGTTGCACTTTCGCTTGTCTGCCATCCGGCAAAGTAATAATTGCCTCTCCATTTTGTGTCGGGGCTGTCCCCTGCTCCTGACCCCCGACTGTCATTATTTTTTTAGCCTGCTCGGTTAAAAATTGAAAATCTTTTACCTGTTGTTGAAATGAATTAAGCAACCCTGTCTTATTTAAGACCCATCCTAAAATTACCACCACAAATGCCAATCCTGCTATGTATCCCAAGCCTGTAAACATTCCATTAAAAAATGCCCGCCAAATTCCAGGGCGCTTTTTTGCCTGAATTGCAGCCAAATGCTGATTAATTTCCGCTAAATAAGTTTTTAATTCTGGTTCGATCATATATTTTATGTTTATTTTTATAGTTAAAAATTCTTATTAAATTTCAAGTTAAAAATTTTGTAAAATTATTTAAGCTCAAGAACACCATCCTTAAATTGTGAAAACGCGGCACTTCTAATAGCTTGTTTAAAATTTGGGTCTTCATTGGTAACGATTGTTATAAGAACTATTTTTTTACCAGCTTTTTGATAAGGATTTCTTCTCTCATACTCAAATTCCGAAATAACTTGATTGTAGCCATGAGATGCTTCCCCGCTAATATTTTTGACTAAATCTCCAAAACCTTCCACTATTAACATAATCTTATCACTTTTAATTGCGGTAAGATTTTCCGCGTTATCTTCTAAATATTTTACAACTGAATTTATAGGATTTATTTCATCCATACGAAAAGCTTTTATATCGTCCTGCATAATATTAAATTGAGTCCTGATAAATTGAAGAAGTAATTCCTTGTCTTCTTGTTTGCAAAACACATAAAATTGAAGGAGCAACCTATGTTCTTGATTGCTTTTGTACTTCCAGATTTCCACAGTATCACTTACAGATTCTCCATTACCAACATTCTCTCGTTCTCCAAAAGAAACCGGTGAGCTCCCAAGTTCTTCCCTGGGTTTGTCGGGAATTTCTCCAGATGGATTAAGTTTGTCGGAATTCATAATATAATAATATTATAAGTAAAAAAATGATATAAAATTCTCGGAAACCCACTCAAGGCAGAGGAGATTACCGGCAGATCCCCAACTTCTCATCCTTAGGACTCCTGCCTGGCCGGTAGGCAAGGACTTGCTCCCCGCCCGCCTGACTAGTCTGGTGCCCTCGGCAGGAATCGAACCTACATCTCATCCTTAGGACGGATTTGCTCTATCCATTGAGCTACAAGGGCAACTTTGCTGAACAAATTATAACACAAATTTTTTAGTTGTGTTAAAATTTAAATACTTGCATAATAAATAATTTACGAAATAATTTTAAAAATTTGTCAAATATATTCCAAAATATTGATTTTCGCATAAATAAGCTAAATATTGCAAAAGTCTTTTTTTTGCTCTTTTTGGCTAGTCTATTTTTCCCAATTCGGTATGTTTTTCCGACAAAAGATGCTTTCCAAACCGGGGCTTATTCTGATTTTACTTCGATTTCCTTATATTTAAGCGATATTTTCCTATTATTGTCTGTTATTTTTTCTATTCCACCACGTGGTGAGAGGCTTTTACCACGTGGTAGAGCCCTCCACCACGTGGTGGGACCAATTAAATGGCTACTTATTTGGCTTATTTTAGGCTTAATCTGGCATTTTCGCAATCTTTCTGAGATAAATTGGCTATTTTTTTTCAAATACTTAGAATTGATTGTTGCATATGGAACAACTTGGTATTTGTTCAATAAAACAAGCATAAAACAACAATTATTGTCATTTTTCTTATTTTTAAGCAGTTTTCAGGCAATATTAGCCATTTGGCAGTTTGTGACCCAAAAATCTCTTGGGTTGGGTAAAGTAGGGGAGCAGATCCTTGCTCCAAGCATTATTGGGGTGGCAAAAATTGTTTCAAGTGGAACAACCTTTATTAGAGGATACGGCACGTTTCCTCATCCCAATCTGCTTTCAGCTTTTTTTGTTGTCGGAATTTTAATTTCTGTATATTTACTAGTAAATTCCAGTAAATTTTACCAAAAAGTCTTAATTAGCTTAGCGTTATTTGTAAATATCCTTGGATTAACCGTAACTTTTTCCCGGGCAGGATTTTTGGCACTTGGGGCTGGATTGCTGACATTTTTTATTTTCTTCATTTTCAAACATTGGGACACCCAAAAAAACAAAATAATCGCTTATTTATCAATAATTTTCATTTCCTGTTTGGTTTCTTTTCTTGTATTTAAACCCTACCTACAAACCAGAACAACAGTTAGCGATCAAGCTTCTCTGGAACGAATATTTTACGCCAAAACAGCCTGGCAGATGATAAAAAGCCAGCCAATTTTTGGGGTCGGGATAGGGGAGAGTGTGATTCACATGCAACAATTCTCCCCGGTCAAACTATGGCCGTGGCAAATCCAACCGGTACATAATTATTTCTTACTATCTGCGGCTGAGCTTGGAATTCCTGGGATGATAATTCTAATTTGGATTTTTTTGTCCCATCTAAAAAAATTAGTAGTAAGTATTAAGAATCAAGTATTAAGCGGGGACAAAAAACTTACTAATTACCACATACTACTTGCTACACTTGTAAATTTCCTAATCCTCATGCAATTTGACCACTACTTCTACACTTTGCAACAAACCCAAATGTTGCTTTGGATTGCTTTGGGTATAATGACGTCAGAAACAAATTTTTACGAAAAATATGAAAAACTATTTAAATAAATTTTCCGGCAGCTTAAAATATATTGCGATTGTCTTAATTTTAATTGCTTATGCGTTTTTTCAAGGAGCCAACAGCAGAAAAATTATTGGGCTTGTTATTACTTTATTTGGCATCATCCTTTGGTTAACAGCCCGCTATCAATTAGGCGAAGCTTTCGCGGTTAGGCCGGCAGCAAAAATAATTGTCAAAACCGGAATATATAGAAAAGTCAGACACCCAATTTACATCTGTACAATAATTACCGGCTTAGGCGGCTGTATTATTTATCATATTTGGTGGTTATATATATTATTGGGAATGTTTATTATTAGCCAGTCTTTAAGAGCGCGTGCTGAAGAAAAGTTGATGTTAAAAACTTTTCCAAACGAATATCTGGAATACAAAAAATCAACTTGGTTTTAAAAACTCCCCAAAAAGGGGAGTTGGCTAAAACCTAAAAGCTAATACCTATAAGCTACTTTTGATATTCTTTACCGGCCAAAATTGTACAGGCTCGATAAATTTGTTCTTCCAAAAGCACTCGGGCAAAATTATGAGTAAAAGTAAGAAGGGATAGGGAAATAGAATAATTACTATAAGCTTTAAGGCTGGTATGAAGGCCGACCCCACTACCAATAACAAAAACCAATTCTTTTCCCAAACCACCGGTGCGTTCTATAAACGTTGCGAAATCTTTGGAGGTACGAACCGCACCTTTTTCTTCCAATAAAATAACAATCCCGCCATCGGGGAGCTGTTTGATTATTTTTTCCGCTTCTTTTTCTTTAACTCTGTCTATATCATCATTTCCACGATAGGGGACTTCGGGGAGTTCTACCAACTTTACTTTTGCAAAAGCATTCAGGCGTTTTAAATATTCTTTCTCCAATTCCAAAAACGCTTTTTCCTTAAATTTTCCTAGCGTAATAATCTTTATTTTAAACATAATTAAACAATATTAGAGGGGCTTGGTACTTTTTAGCATACCTCATTTGTTTCTTTTAATAAAGGACGTATAATAACTAAGTATGAGAAAGCAAAACCGAAACAAAAAAATTCAAACCGGGTTTACTCTTGTTGAACTGCTTGTCGTTATTGCGATTTTAGGATTAATAGCTTCAATTGTTTTAGTCGCGCTTAATGGAGCAAGGGACAAAGCAAAATCCGCCACTGCGGTATCAAACCAAAGGCAATTGCAAAAGGCTGTTGAGCTTTATAGTCTGGATATGGGCTTTTACCCTCCGGACGTAGGCCGTGGGTGGGATCCCGGGCTTTTTAAACGCCTTCCATACAATTTGGACTTAGGCAATGACTGTGATATTAACCCTTCAGATTGTCCAATTTGCAATACCTGCCCGTCCGACTGGGTGAATCAAGTTAAAGCCAAATGGAAAGGGCCATACGTCCAATGGCCAAGCTTGGCGCCCTGGGGCGGTAAATATGATTTCAACAATTGGAACGCCACGACAACTCGTTATGGTTGCGATGTTCCTCCGGGCATTTATATTGGCACCCAAAGAAACTACGACGAGAGCAATCCGCTTCCGCAAAAAGAAGAAATCTGGATGCTAAGTCAGGGACTTGATGGCGACAACTGCCTAAATGGAGAGTCGGAAATGAGCTTAGTAAAATATTAAAAATATTTACTAATTCTTCAACTTCAGATAGAATACTACAGTTATTCTGTCTTTAAAGGGCCTGTAGTAAAGTGGCCCAATCACCTTTGAAGGGGATATAGTAAAGTGGTATTACGCGGCATTCGCATTGCCGAGGCCCGGGTCCGATTCCCGGTATCTCCACCAAACGAAACTTGTTCGGAATTAAGAAAGCGGAGCGATTTTGCGGAAGCCAAAATCGCGCTATCAATTTTTTCAAAACTCTTTCTTTAAAGATTTAGAAACAA
>Ga0172370_10002905_pt1 | contig 24216 bp, 15 predicted proteins | sample LakKiv5m_FD_114538 | JGI IMG/M metagenome (GOLD analysis project Ga0172370, IMG submission 114538) | Freshwater microbial communities from Kabuno Bay, South-Kivu, Congo - kab_022012_11.5m | ecosystem: Environmental > Aquatic > Freshwater > Lake | place: Democratic Republic of the Congo...
AGTGGCTATTCGATCGATAATCTGGTGCCGGCTGCACCGCAAAATGTCCTTTCTTTCAGCCGGAACAACAATGTTACTTTGCAGTGGGATAAGCCGATCGATGCCGACTTTAGATACTTTGCGGTCTACCGCAGCACGGCAAGCGGCTTTAATCCCAAGGGCACGACCCCGGTCATCACCTTGTCGGGAACCGAGTTTACCGACACTGAGCTGGTCGTTGGCAGCACTCTCTATTATCGTGTTTCTGCCTTTGACTTTTCCGGCAACGAGAGTGAGTTTTCGCCGGAAATATCGGTCGTGGTCACGAACGTCGACCAAGTCGCAGGCAAGATTCCGACGGAGTATGCCCTCAACCAGAACTATCCGAATCCGTTCAACCCACAAACCACCATCAATTACCAACTGCCGCAGCTCGCTCACGTTCGTCTGAGCGTTTACACGGTGCTTGGCAGCGAGGTTCGTCGTTTGGTGGACCGCACTCAAGAGGCGGCTTACCATACGGTGATCTGGGATGGTTTGGACGATCAGGGCAATCAGATGCCTTCCGGCGTTTACATTTATCGCATCGAAAGCAACGGCTTTACCGCTATGAAGAAGATGACCTTAATGAAGTGATCTAAGCCTTAAAGATCTCCGAGGCTTTTGCGGTTTTCGACATACGAAAAAGGGATGGGAAATTCTGCCCATCCCTTTTTCATTTTGTAAAAAAGAGATGCAATTTTCATTATTTCGCTTTGCACCTTGAAAAATATAATTACAACATGTTGCACATTTCGTTATTCATTTGTAGATTCACGGTGGCGTCACTAAGGGGAATATGACAATGAGTTGCACGCTCGATCGTGAAGGCGGGAAAGCAGCCTTCCAGTTCTTTCGGCGCAACAAACATGATCAACTACATTTCATAGAGAATATTACTGCCAGGAATTCTTCATGGAAAAAATAAACCAAACCGACCAGAGCAGACGGCGGTTCTTATTGAGTGGGTTGCTAACCAGTTTTTCCGCTTTTGCGGCCATGCTTTTGTACCCGGTCTGGCGCTTCATTATGCCGCCGCCGGTGCCGGAATCGAAACAAAGCTCGGTCAAAGCGGCGACCGTTGACGAGCTCAAGCCCAACAGCGGCAAAGTCTTTCCTTTCGGCAACAAGCCGGCCATACTGGTTCGCTTGGCAAATGGCGAATATCGCGCTTTTTCTGCTGTCTGCGCGCATTTGCAGTGTACGGTACAGTATCGCGAGGATTATAAGCTGATTTGGTGTGCATGCCACAACGGCAAGTTCGATCTCAACGGCAATGTTCTTTCCGGCCCTCCTCCGGCGCCCTTGGAAGCATACGATGTCTTTATAAGTGGTAAGGATATCACCGTGGCAAAACGTACTTGATGGTGAGAAAGCCCCTTTCGTCTCAAATAACCAGTACCCCAATGTCCACGTATTTGACTGGGAATGTTCGAATTTTCGCGGAGCGAGAACAAGTTTCAGGCCAAAAAGCTGAGGAGAATTTGCTTGAAAATTATTAAATCGATTACTGGTTGGATTGAAGAACGCATCGACCTGAGCGGTATACGCGGTTTTATGGACGAGAAGGTCGTCCCCGAGCACAAGCATCATTTTTGGTATGGCATCGGCGGAATTACCCTTTTCTTATACGTCATTCAGGTTATAACCGGTATATTGCTCCTGCTCTACTACCGTCCCTCTGCCGAAAGCGCCTACGAATCCGTGGAATTCATTATGACCTCGGTTCGCTATGGCTGGCTCATCCGTTCCATCCATAGCTGGGGCGCCAACCTGATGATCTTTTTCCTTTTTGTGCACATGTTTAGTACCTTTTTTATGAAGGCGTACCGCAAGCCGCGGGAGATGACCTGGATGTCCGGCGTGGCGCTGCTCATCCTGGCCTTGGCGTTCGGCTTTTCCGGCTATTTGCTGCCGTGGAACAAGCTATCCTATTTTGCCACCAAAGTCGGCACAGAGATAGCCGCAGTGGTGCCGGTCATTGGCAAACATATCTTAATGTTCCTTCGCGGTGGCGAAGACGTTTCCGGTGCGACATTAACTCGATTCTTTGGGTTTCACGTGGCGTTGTTACCAACGATCACCTTTCTCATTTTGGGTGTTCATTTGCTCTTCGTCCAGGCGCAGGGCATGAGTGTGCCTCCTTCTCTTTCGGCAGAGTATGAAAAGAATCCAAAGAGCATGAGATTTTTCCCAGACTTTATACTGCGTGATGCGGTTGGCTGGCTTGCTGTGTTAGGTTTGTTGGGGATATTAGCGGCAGTTTTCCCTTGGGAGCTGGGTGAGAAAGCGGATCCATTCTCTCCGGCGCCACAAGGCATCAAGCCTGAATGGTTTTTTGTATTTATGTTTCAGACTTTGAAATATATCCCCGGACGAATTCTATCACTCAACGGTGAAGCCTTGGCGATTTTTGCATTTGGCTTCGGGGCGCTATTTTGGTTTTTGGTTCCTTTTTTGGATCGCCGTGCACAAAAGAATCTGTCCAGTTCGTTTTTTACCGCAATTGGTATTATTTTAGTTCTCTATATTCTTGCCATGACTGGGATTTCTTATTTTTTCGATTAGTTGAACTTGACCGTTGAGCTGCTTCAGCCCAACTCATCTGGCTTGCTCCGCTGGGGTAGCCAAGCGAGGCAATTATTGAACCGGTTCGTATCTTTGCAATAATCGAGTTACGAGTCTATGAAGACTTTTGGAAACAAGTTTCCGCAGCAACTTAAGCGATTGGCCATTGTCGCTGTCATACTTTTGGCGTTATTAGTATTCATGAGGCGCATTTTGGTTCCATCTGATTTTGGGACTTTTGGCCATTTCCGTGCTTCGGCGGTCGAGGATATTGCCTTGCAAAAGATCCAATATGCCGGGCAAGTGGTGTGTCTAGAATGTCATGAAGATATCGTTGGGACCAAGAATGCTGGGTATCATAAGAATGTCGCTTGTGAAGTCTGCCATGGACCAGCCGCTGCTCACACTGCTGGCGAGGATACTGTCGGGTTGCAAATTCCAACCTCGCGAGCGCATTGTTTGTTGTGCCACGAGTATTTGTCTTCCCGACCCACAGGGTTTCCCCAGATTGTTTCAGAATCACATAATCCGATGAAATTATGTGTCTCATGTCATAACCCACATGATCCACGCCCTTCCGAGGCGCCTAAAGGATGCGAGGCATGTCACGCCACCATTGCCCGCACCAAATCGTTATCGCATCATGTTTACGTTGATTGTGAAAGATGTCATACAACTCCAGAGCAACATAAAATTAATCCGAGGGAATTCCTGCCAAGCAAGCCCAAAACACGAGAGTTTTGTGGTGGGTGTCATGCGACGGAGACTCCCGAAACCAGAGGAATTTTAAAAATTGACATGAACACTCATGGCCAGCGCTATATATGTTGGCAATGCCATTATCCCCATTTACCAGAAGGTTAAGCAGAGTAACAATGAACAACGACTTGCAGCAAGAAAATTACGATAGACGAAAATTTTGCCAATCTCTACTCGGCTCAATAGCGTTCCTCCTTTTACCTATCCAGAGCCGGGCGGCAGAGAAAAAAAATCCCAATCGAGTTTTGGTTTTAGGAAACGGTTATATTCCGAGTGATCACTATTGGGGTATGGGGATTGATATCAGCAAATGTATTGGCTGTGGTCGCTGCGTCGATGCTTGTAAAATGGAGAACAAAGTCCCCAGAGAGCCTTTTTTCTTTCGAACCTGGGTGGAGCGCTATCGCATCTATGAAGACGACGAGACGCAAGTGGATAGTCCAGAAGGTGCCATTAATGGATTTACCACTGTGCCGTTTGGTAATCATGTCATCCGGAGTTTCTTTGTTCCTAAGCTTTGCAATCAATGCGACAATCCGCCTTGTGTTCAGGTGTGCCCTGTAGGAGCAACTTTCATAACAGAAGACGGCGTCATTTTAGTCGATTCAGATTACTGCATAGGTTGTCGGTATTGTGTTCAGGCCTGCCCGTACGGAGCACGTTTTATAAATCCATTTACATCGACCGCCGAAAAGTGCACTTTTTGTTATCATCGTGTTGCTAAAGGAATGGCGCCAGCATGTGTGGAAGTTTGTCCTACACAGGCCCGCATTTTTGGCGAAATAAGGAAAAAAGCCAGCCCATTGGTTCGCTTCATACGCATGAATAACATAGGTGTCCTCAAGCCGAATTTAAATACGGAACCAAAAGTCTACTACGCAGATTTAGACGGGGAGGTAAGATAATTTGGAAGAAGTTACTAAACATCTACTACCGCTTTTCAAAGAGATTACAGGATTTATCTATCCAAATGAAATCGAGTTACATTGGAAGATACTAATCGTCCTCTATCCGTACCTTACCGGATTGGTTGCGGGTGCTTTTATTTTGGCCTCATTAGTAAAAATCTTTAACGTCAAAGAAATGCAACCGACCTATCGAGTGTCATTGTTAACAGCGCTGGGTTTTCTTTTGGTAGCACCTTTGCCTCTGTTGGCGCATCTCGGTCATCCTGAAAGATCGTATGAAATTTTTCTCACTCCTAATAGTAAATCTGCAATGGCCATGTTCGGATTTGTCTACGCGTGGTACTTGATGGCTGTGCTGCTGCTGGAGATTTGGTTTGATTATCGCCGGGATTTGATCCGGTGGACTGGCAAAGAAAAGGGATGGAAAAAATTGCTCTATCGGATCATCTCGCTCTTTTCCAGTGATATTTCTGACAAGGCTTTAACGTTTGACAAAAAAGCCATAAGGGTAATCACTGTCATCGGAATTCCTTCTGCATTTTTGCTACATGGATATGTCGGCTTTATTTTTGGCTCCATAAAAGCCAATCCTTGGTGGTCCAGTGTGCTGATGCCGATTGTGTTCCTGTTTTCCGCGATCGTGTCGGGTATCGCTTTGATTCTGCTCATTTACATGATCATCGTTCCCATGCGATCAAAACTGATGGACATCAAATGTTTGGACAAGCTGGCAAGCTACCTATTCTATGCAATGATCGTAGATTTTTCCTTAGAAGCGCTCGATTTTATCCATCGTATTTACGAGTCTGAAGAATCCATAAAAATTCTTTCCGAGTTGGTATCTGGAAAATTATTTGTGAGCCTGATTGTAATCCAACTGCTCGTTGGTATGCTGATTCCGCTCTTTGCAATAGCAGCGGTCAAAATGTTCCATCTTCCCGAAGAATTGCGAAAACTCATCTATTTTGTATCTGCTCTAATGGTTCAGATTGGCATATTCTCCACTCGTTGGAATGTGGTAATCGGCGGACAGTTGTTCTCAAAGAGTTTCAGGGGATTAACGGCCTACAAAATGACCTTTTTGGGGTTGGAAGGATTGCTGGTTTCCATCGGCTTTTTAATTTTGCCATTTCTCGTTTTGTACTTCTTGTTCAGTATCTTGCCCCCTTGGGAAGAAGCACGGGAGAGTTAAACAGTCAACTTTCAAATCGAAATGTTAGTGAGGATTAAAATTTGAAGAGATCCATACCCATAGCGATGGTACTATTTTTAGCAATGAGTTGGTGCATGGCTCAAAATCAACCGGTAAACACCTGTGTTTCATGTCACCAGCAGCAAGATCCGCCTCTATCGACGCCTGTGGAGCAAATGAAGGGCAGCGTGCACGATCACCCCCAATTGGGATGCGTCGGGTGTCACGGTGGCGACGCTTCGGAGGAAAACCCCGAACTATCGATGTCGCGCAAAGAGGGTTTTGTCGGTAAGCCATCCGCCTCGGGGATTCCCAAGCTTTGTGCAAAATGTCATAGTAATGCAACCTACATGCGCAATTTCAATCCCAATATATCGGTTGATCAATACGAACGATACCTGACCAGTCAACATGGTCTGTTGTTGGCAAAGGGAGATATGAAAGTTGCCGTATGTACGAGTTGCCATGGCATCCATGATATAAAAAGAGCAGATGATCCGACTACGTTAGTTTTTCCAACGAATATCGCTGATCTGTGTGGTCGATGTCATGCAAATGGGGATTACATGAAAGGGTATTCGATCAAAACCAGTCAGGTCAATGATTATAAGACCAGCGTTCATGCTCGGATGCTTTATGAAAAAGGCGATTTGAGCGCACCTACATGCAATGATTGCCATGGCAATCATGGCGCCATGCCGCCTGGGATTGCCTCAATCGCCAATGTCTGCGGGACTTGCCACTTTGTGCAAGCAGATCATTTTTCCTCAAGCCCTCACAAGCCCGCTTTTGACGAATTAGGAATTTCAGAGTGCGAAGCCTGCCACGGAAATCATGCGATCCAATCCGCAAGCGACAAAATGATAGGGGACAATGAACCGGCCACTTGTATTCAATGCCATGACCCAGGCTCAAAAGGCTATGAGGCTGCTCTTTTAATGCGTACGGCAATCGATAATCTTTCGGCAAAGATTGCTTTGGCCGATTCGCTATTCGGCAAAGCGCACCGCGCTGGCGTTGAAATTGGCGACGAAAGCTTGCTTTTGCCCAACGCCAAAGATGCGCTCATTCAGGCCAGAGTGCTCGTTCATACTTTCTCATCCAACAAGGTGAGCGAAAGCACTGCTTCCGGTCTTAAGGCCGCCGATCAAGCCGTCTTGGTTGGCCAACAAGCTTTGAAGGAAGTCGGGCATCGAAGGCAATTGTTGGCGCTCATGGTGGTATTAACCTTATTGGTGGCGGGATTTCTGGTGTTTTATATCCGCGCCCGCGAAAGGAGAGCTTGATGAATGGAACCGATCCTGGTCAGCTCCAAGAATCCGTTAGCGTTCTAGATCTGTTGCGCCGCCTTGAAACCAGAGTGGCGCGCATCGAAGCGCACCTTGGTCTGAGCGCGCAAAATGCGGTTAGTTGGGAAAAAGCAGGCGCAGCGCAACAGGGTGCCGATACGACCGCTAGGACTCCAGTTGCAGAAGAAATGTCCTTAGAATTCAAGATTGGGGAATTCTGGCTTGCCCAGGTCGGAACAATCGTTCTTTTGATTGGTCTGGCTTTTCTGATTAGTTATCCTTTTCGCTCTTTTCCCCCACTTTTTGCCAGTGCTTTTGGTTATCTGGCAGTCGCTGGCCTATTGGGACTCGCCCAATATTGGAAAAAGACTTTTCCTTATCTCTCGCGTATTCTCTTTGGCGGTGGACTTGTCCTGGCCTACTTTGCGACTCTGCGGCTCCACTTTTTTAGCAACCATCCGGTTATTCCAGAAAAAGCCGTTGGATTGGCGGTATTGGTTACGGTTCTGGCTTTGAACCTTTACGCCGCCGCTAAGCGACAAAGCCCGATTCTAGCAGCAATCAATCTCTTCCTCTGTTACTTAACGAGCCTTCTTAGCAATACCACCCATTTTGCTCTGGCGCTCATTGTCGTCTCCAGCGCTATTTCGGTTTATTTTTTAGTTAAATTCAATTGGCAGGCATTTGCGCTCCTTAGCTTGGTGATGGCTTATACTACCCACCTGCTTTGGCTGCTTAACAATCCCATTTTAGGGAATCCTCTCCAGCTCATCCATGAAGATCATGGCAATTTGCTGTATTTGGTCAGCTACGGCGCTCTTTTTTCATTAGCCAATATTTGGCGCGATAAAAAGTCCTATTCCAGCTTTTTTGAAATGACTCTTACTCTTTTTAATGGAGTAGGATTCGTTGCCATTGGCGCGATGGACGCCTTCACTTTCTTTCGTCCGTATCTTAGTCTATTAGCTTTATTAACAGCCATATTCTTTATCACAATGGCCATTCTCAATTGGCAACATGATCGAAGCAGCTACGCTACTTCCTATTATGCCTGCTTTGGCTATGTCGCATTGAGCATCGCCATATTCGCTCAATTCCGCTCTCCTGATTATTTCGTATGGTTAGGATGGCAAAGCTTGCTGGTGATCATCACGGCAATCTGGTTTCGCTCGCGCATCATCATCATTGCTAATATTGTGATCTACCTCGGCATTTACCTGGCCTATCTGCGCCTGGTGCCATCTTATGATCTAGTAAATCTGAGTTACGCGGTCACCGCCTTGACCAGCGCCAGGATTCTTAATTGGAAAAGGGAGCGGTTGACTTTAAAGACGGATTTGATCCGAAATATATATTTGGCCTGTGCGTTTTTTATTATTCTATACGGACTACAACACGCCATTTCACCGCGCTTCATCAGCTTCTCGTGGCTGTGCGCCGCGCTCTTCTATTTCGGGATGAGTTTGCTGCTCAAGAATATCAAGTATCGCTGGATGGCCATACTAACCATTTTCGCCACGGTTCTCCGCGTTCTCATCATCGACATGTCGAAACTGGAATCCGGCTTACGGATTGTTTTGTTTCTGGCAGTGGGAATAGTGCTCCTACTTCTTTCGGTGTTCTACACACGGTATAAAAAGAATCTGGAGAATAATATCCGGTCATGAAATTGTTGTCTTTTTCAGTAATGGCCTCTCGCAAAAGTTCCGATCAGCGTAGCATTTGCGGGAGGCTATTTTTTTTCATATATTCTACGCAATCAAATTTAGCGGTCTAAGCAGAGCTTTGTGTACCAGTAAAAAAGAAAGGAATTCTGATGAAGTTGCGCCTGCCAAGCTCATTCTATAATCTCATTTCCTATTCCGGCGCCGCAATTGCCTCTATTGCATCGTTCATGTTCGTATTTCTCTATGTCCTGTCCTCGATCTCCACGATCGAGAAGGCCTACGTGGGTATTGTCATTTTTATTGTCATACCGATCTTTATCATACTTGGACTTTTGCTCATCCCCATTGGCATGATTCGGCAGACTGTTCTTCGAAAGAAAAAAGGTGAGCTGCCCGCCTTCGGATTTCCTGTACTTAATCTGAACAGCCCGCAGCATCGCAATGCTACGATTATCTTTGCCGTCGGAACATTGATTTTCTTCTTTTTTTCGGCCCTTGGCAGCTACGAGGCTTATCATTTTACCGAATCGGTGACTTTTTGCGGCACCTTGTGCCATCAGGTGATGCAGCCCGAGTACATGGCCTATCAAAGCTCACCGCATGCACGGGTTACCTGCGCCGAATGCCATGTGGGCGCCGGTGCCAACTGGTACGTGAAATCAAAGCTGAGTGGGACATATCAAGTATATGCTACTCTGACTAACGTGTTCCCTCGACCCATTCCGACTCCCATTAAAAACCTTCGTCCTGCGAGAGAAACCTGTGAAGAGTGCCATTGGCCGCAGAAAGTGTATGGAAAGCAGCAGCGACTGGAAATACACTATCTCCCGGACGAAAATAATACCCGCTGGCAGATCGATATGCTCATGAACACGGGCGGGGGAAATCCTGGTTTGGGACAAAGTTCAGGCATTCACTGGCACATCAATCCGGAGATACAAATAGAGTACGTAGCCACTGATGAAAAAAGGCAGCAAATTCCACGAGTAACTATGACCAACCGGAGCACCAAGGAGAAAATTGTCTACAGTTCGACTGAAGCAACGGTAGACGAGTCTGAAATGGCCAAGCAGCCTATCCGCGTAATGGATTGCATTGACTGCCATAATCGGCCAAGCCACATGTACCGAGAACCTCTTGAATTTATCAACATGGCTCTCGCCTCCGGAGTCGTTGATTCTTCCCTGCCGTTCGTCAAGAGAATCGCTGTACAAGCTTGTACGCAAGACTATGCAACCACTGAAGGAGCGATGGATAGCATAGCCAAGCAGATCCGTGAATACTATTCAGCAGAATATCCAGAAGTCGCCATAGGCAAGGTGGATGCGATAGAGAAGTCGATCCTCGGAATTCAAAAAGCTTTTTCGCAGAATATTTTCCCGGAAATGAAGGTGCGCTGGGATAATTACGTGGACCATATCGGCCACATGACGAGTCCGGGGTGTTTTCGCTGCCATGATGATAAACATGTCAGTGAATCAGGCAGAATAATTTCGAGAGACTGTAACCTCTGCCATGGCATTTCAGCGCAAGGAACCGATGTAAACAAAGAATTCGCCACCGGCAAAGAGGCCTTGGAGTTCAGACATCCCGAAGACATTGGGGATGCTTGGCGTGAAGGGGGATGTTATGAGTGTCATGCAACATCTCCGTTCTGAACGCCTGATTGGGTGACAAATGAAAAGGCCCGGATGTCTTCGGGCTTTTTTCATGTGTGCCGGGCATGTTCAACAGCTTGGAGGTGGGAGTCCTCTATCCAATAGGCGGAAGTGAAGGATAAGCGACTGGCAAGGGCGGCGTCGAGAAGCGTTTGTCTGAAGGAAGCCATAGCGAATCTGCGTCCTGACGAATCGTGCCATAGGCAGATGCGCCTTTGGCGCACAGAAACCGGATATGAGGCCATCAAGAGCGGACGAGTGGGCAAGAGATCACAAAGTCCGATTCCGCCAAGTCTCTTGTGTGGTAAATCCGGCAGGAATGCAGAAAAGGCAGTTGAACTTACCCCGGGAGGTCTGTCCGGTGTCCGGAATTATTTTCGGACTGAGCGTGTCGCGAGACGCGTTAACCGCCGGCAGAAGTCAGCAGAGGACATAGTAATCCCGCAGGGCGGGACGAAGGCCTGAACATTTAACAGCGGCAAGTAGGACGGAATGAAATATGGGCCAATGGCGGCAGAAAATACGGCAGTTAGAGCTGTCCTTCGATGAGGAGGTTAGGAGTGAAGCTCCGATGGCCTCATCAAGGGTCGAATCGCCCGTAACGACAACTGTATCCGAAAGCCCGGCGGAAGAGGCATGGACGATGATGGAAGAAATAGCGAGCTATGCGAATTTGAGACGGGCGCTGGCACAGGTCTGCTCAAATAATGGCAGTCCCGGCATAGACGGGATGACCATGAAGGAGCTGCGCAGCTATTTCCAAGCTCATTGGCCGGAACTCCAGGCCCAGCTTTTAGGCGGGGAAGTATCATCCCGTTCCTGTAAAGAGGACTGAAATATCGAAGCCGGGAGGCGGTGTGCGCAAGTTGGTCATCCCCACCGGCATCGACCGTCTGGTTCAACAGGCGGTGAGTCAGGTTCTCCAGGAAGAATATGAACCGAGATTTTCGACGTTCAGCTATGGCTTTCGTCCGAATTGCTCGGCGCATCAGGCAATAGCGCAGGCGCAGGAATATATAGCGCAAGGCTACAAATGGGTTGTGGATATTGATCTGGAAAAGTTTTTCGACCGGGTCAATCACGACCGACTGATGAGTCGATTGGCGACGGATATAAAAGACAAGCGGGTGTTGAAGCTGATCCGTTCATTTCTCAATGCTGGTGTCATAGAGCATGGAGTGAAGATTCCGACAGCGGAAGGAACGCCGCAAGGCGGGCCGCTATCGCCGTTGTTGTCGAATATTGTGCTTGACGAGTTAGACCGGGAGCTTGAGCGGCGGGGGCATCGATTTGTGCGTTACGCTGACGACTGTAATATATATGTTCGCAGCCAACGCGCGGGTCTTCGGGTGATGCAAAGCCTGCAAGACTTTATCGAAAACCGTCTCAGACTCAAGGCCAACGAAAGGAAGAGTGCGGTAGACCGACCACAGCGACGCAAATTTCTTGGATATTCGTTTTACATTTGGCGTGGCGAAGTGAAGCGGCGTATTGCGCCGCAGTCGCTGGAACGAATGAAGCGAGAAATCCGGGAATTGACGCGGCGTAAACGGACGCAGCGGTTTAGGGAGATCATTGAGAGTTTAAATCAATGTCTCCGCGGTTGGCTCAACTATTATGGCCACTGCCAAACTCCCTCGGTGTTGGAAGCGCTGGATTCGTGGATAAGGCGACGGTTGCGGAGTCTTATTTGGAGGCAATGAAAAAGAGGCAAACGACGCTACCAAGAACTCCGCAAACGTGGGGTTCCCCAAGAACTGGCAGCGATGGGTGCATCAAGTGAATATGGCCCATGGCGGATGAGCCGCACACAGGCCATGCACTTGGCGTTTTCCACTGCTTTCTTTGATCGGGTCCACCTGATTCGTCTTGCCGTTCCCAAAGCTTAAGTTAAATGAACCGCCGAGTACGGACCCGTACGCTCGGTGGTGTGACAGGGACAGCTCGTGAGAGCCTACCTATGTCGATTTCTGGATAACCTGAGGGGCTATAACAAATTGGCCTTCATTTTTTGCCAGTTCGCAAGCAATATTGTCTTGACAAACATAAAATATTTTCTTAAAATTGTTAGTGAATTGCGTGTGCGGTAACGCAAATCGAACGATCGTGAGGAAGCAGCATTAGATGTCAAATTCCCATTTTCTTGAGCAGTTCCTGGTACATCATTCGAATAATCCAGACACATAAGGCTCAATTACCGTCCCAGAATAATGGAGATCTGGATTGACTTTGCAAAATATTTCCGATTACTCGACGAAACTTGCTTATTCATTTCTTGTGATTTTTAATTGCTGCTCAGCGATAATTTCGTGACCTCGTACCATCAATACCCTTCAGAGCTAGAGAACAGCTAGTTTAGAAGCTTCGGGCAGGAGAACCCATGAAACAACCGACTAGGCGAAAACAGTCATTTGGACTGTTCCTACCGTTTTTCCTCGTTTTCTTCCATTTGACTTTTACAATTTCTCCATGTTTTTCACAGACGACCGGCAAGATCGCTGGTAACGTAAAAGATGCCAAGACCAACGAGCCACTGCCTGGGGCGAATATAACCATCACAGGCACCTATCTCGGGGCTGTCTCTGATGAGAAGGGAGATTTTTTCGTCATCAACGTGCCTCCAGGTAGGTATCAGCTAAAGATTAGCATTATCGGTTATGAAAGTGTGATGATCAAGGATCTCGAAGTGTCGGTGAATCGAACGACTGTTGCTGACTGCAAATTGAAGGAGACCGCGCTACAAGCTCAGGAGGTGGTCGTGATGGCGGATAAAGTGTCCATGAAAAAGGATCAGACGAGCTCGATCCGCAATGTCTCCAGCGCGCAAATATCTGCCTTGCCGGTAGAAAACTTGGATGCAATCGTTGAAATGCAGGCAGGAGTTGTAGCCGGGCATTTTCGTGGCGGTCGGCTGGGTGAGGTTTCCTATCTAATAGACGGCTTGCAAGTAAACGAGGCGTTCGGAGGAGGCAGGGCTGTTCAATTGGAAAAGGAAGTAGTTTCCGAAGTGGAGGTTATTACCGGAACATTCAACGCCGAATACGGCAACGCCATGAGTGGAGTAGTCAATTCGGTAACCAGGGATGGTGCCAACGAGTTCCATTGCTCCGCTTCGGCGAATGCTGCCAATTATTATACGCATAACAAGGACGTTTTTATCGGGCTGAAGGATGATAATCTTCTTCGTACTCAGGATTACAAGCTCTATCTTGAAGGACCGATTCTTAAAGATCGGCTGACATTTGTGGCCAATGGCCGATTACAAGACAACAATGGTGCCTATAATGGAATCCGCCGATTTCTGCCAGGCGATTTTAGTACCTTCCAAAGTGCAGATTCTGCGGAATGGTACTCCGAGCATTCTGGTGATAGCGCCGTCGTTCCGATGAGCACCGACAAAAATCTCACATTCTTTGGCAAACTCTCCTATAAGCCATTCGCTCCCCTGCGAACATCCCTGACCTTCTCATTAAATGACGATGAGGGTAAGTGGTACAATCATTACTATAAATACAATCCTGATGGAAGGAGCACCTATTACGATCATTCGATCATGTATGTTTTCCAAGCCAACCATAGCATCTCCGGCTCCCTTTTTTATGAGGCCAAGCTGTCCTACGTGGAAAGCACGAACAAGGATTTTGCCTACGAGAATCCTTACGATGGCAGATATTTACACGATGAGTACTCGAGGGAAACCGGTGCTGGATTCTCCACAGGAGGGCAAGAGAAGGGCTACACAAAGCGAGTCAACAAAAACCGCAATGCCAAGTATGATGTCACCTGGCAGTTAAACAAAAACCATATCCTCAAAAGCGGTTTTCTCGACACTCAATACGATATAGATCAGTTTCAAGCTCAAATCCGCAACAAGTACTATGGGGAAGTATTCGAATATGTGTTCGTTTATGATTCGTTGAGACACAAACGCGTTTATCCATACTATGCGCCGACCATTTTGAAGAACTCTGTCTACTCCGATATCTACCGTGTAAAGCCAACCGAGCTTTCAGCCTATGTTCAGGACAAGATGGAATACGAGGACATGGTCATCAATCTTGGTCTTCGTCTCGATTGGTTCGATCCCCAAACCGTCTATCCCTCTCAATTGCGAAATCCTGCCAACCAGCTCAGCTTTCCGAACAATTCCGATTATATGAGTACCTACCCCAGGGCCAAAGCCCATTACCAGATTAGTCCACGGTTTGGGATTTCTTACAAGTTGGGCTCTGCCGCCTTGTTGCGCTTTTCTTACGGTCACTTTTTCCAGATGCCGCCATTCTACGCGCTATACACCAACCACGATTTTATAGTCCCGCCTCAAAATTATGGAGTCACGATGGGCAATCCGCTGCTTCGTCCGCAAAAGACGATCCAGTACGAGGTAGGTCTTTGGCAGCAGCTTATGGAGGGAATGAGTCTGGAGGTCGCTGTCTATTACCGAGACATCTACGATCTCCTCAGCACCAAAATCATCACGACCTTCAACCAAATCCGTTACGGATTGTACAGCAATAAGGACTATGGCAATGCCAAAGGATTGGAACTCAAATATGAAATCGCATACGGCCCTCTGACTGGTGCCTTGAACTATACGCTCCAATACACGCGCGGCAATGCGGATAATCCGACATTTAGCTTTGATCGTGCCGGTGAAAACAAAGACCCGGTGAATATTCTCATTCCGATGAGCTGGGATCAACGGCACACGCTTAACGCAACAGTAGGGTACAATACCGAGCATTATGGCAGTACCATCACCGTCTATTACAACTCCGGCACTCCCTATACATGGAGCCCGTTATCCGAAAGCCCTTTGTACCTTATCAACTTGTTCCCTAATAATTCCAGCAAGCCGGAACAAGTGTCAGTCGATTTAACGGCCTTCTACACCATCTGGTCCTCCCGCCAATACAAGGTGCGGTTGTCGCTCCTTGGCACGAACATGCTCGATGCATTGAGGGAAGAAGGCGTGTACAGTAGAACCGGACGTGCATATACGGACGTCGTGCGGGACATTGATGCCCAAAGCCATCGCAGTGACTTTACCGACTATTTCGATGTCGTGCATAATCCATCCATGTACGGGCCGCCGCGCTCAGTTAAGTTGGGACTGAATTTTATATTTTAGAGGGAGATTCATGTCATTAAGGATTTCCAGAAGAACACTCGTGGCTGCCCTGGTCGGCCTAATGGCGGCCGAGCTGACCCCGCAAAGCAGAAAATACGAAGGGCCGGATGATCCGGCCGGCGATATTGCTGCCGTTAGGGGTGCTTATATGACCGGCAATCGCGTGCGCCTCTATTGCAAAAACACCACTCAATTGGGAGATTGGCCGACGCCCGATGCATCCAAATGGCCGGATGATCAGACCGGCTCATATATGGTCGACGGCTTGGCCTTACTGCTCGGCGGCATGGTGTTTCTCGAGAATGACAGTATTCCCGTTACCGATCCAGCCGCAATTGCCTCGCGCCGCGATTTGGATACATTATGGTTTGTAGAAACCAGCTATGCTACTCAGGGTGTGGATCAAAATCCGCAAGGGACGATCGATTGGGGACTCTATCCGGTCTTTGGCTATTTCAATGAGCTGAACGATTATGTAGCCATCAGCAACCGGCCCGAGTCATGGCCGACCGGCGGCTGGCCGGCAAGAGGCGATCAAAAAATCTGGCCGGGGGAATGGAACGGGCGTTTCGGACGCGGTGTGCAATACGCAGCTTTGGAGACCTTCTTCGTCGCCAATGATGCTCAAGATCAGGAATACCTGCAGCCAGGCCATCGAGTTAAATACTATCCACGACCCGGTGTGAAGATCGGCTACAAGTTGCCCACCGTGACCATTCAAAAGGGATTTCCTTGGGGCGGGCTTGGACTGCGCGTGGAGGTGCGCGGCTACCAATGGAATAATCCCCAAACGCGTGACGCCATCTTTTGGGAGTACAGTATTAGCAATATTTCCGACTATGACATCCCTTTTTCTGCTTTCGGTTGTTGGCTCGATAACGGTATCGGCGGTGGCCCCACCGATGACTTTGACGATATCGGCTTTTACGATAAATATGAAGACCTCGCCTATTCCTGGGACATCAACGGCGTCGGTGCAGGCGGATTAAAACCGGGCATTATGGGCTGGGCATTCTTGGAAAGCCCGGGCATCATCGACGACAACGTCGATAACGACGAGGATGGAATCATTGACGAAAAGCGCGACAATCCGGCGACGGCTTATGTTGGTGCGTACGATGGAATTGCCGACGTGGAAAAATTTCTCAAATGGTACATTTTGGAAGAAGACGATCTAAAGCCTCATTGGGATGCCGATGAGGATCAGGATTGGCGTGATGGTTCCGACGTCAATGAAAACGGCGTCTACGACAGTGACGAAGACGCGGGTGATGACCTTGGCTTGGACGGTGTGGGGCCCAATGATTTGAACTATAACGGTCCTGATCAAGGGGAGTGCAATCACCAACCCGATTATGTCGAGGGCCTTGGATGCGAGCCAAATTTCGCCGCCGTTGACATTTCTGAATCGGACATGATCGGCTTGACGGCCTTTAGAATGATCATTCATCCTCAAGGTGGCCCGCCGCAAGCTAAGCACGACCGGGAATGTTGGAATGTCTTTGCCATTGACTCGGTCGCCGAGTTTTTCGGCAAACCCTCCAATCTCATTGAGATGTTCGGCTCGGGACAATTTCGGCTTCAGCAAGGTCGGACAGAGCGCATTTCACTCTCGGAAGTGCACGCCTATGAAGAATTGGCGGGACTCAATTCTGCCGCTCATTCCGCGCCATCGCTGTATTCCAAGAAAGCCATCGTGCAATCCATCTACGAGAACGATTATCGTTTCGCGCAAGCGCCGATGATGCCCGCGCTCAGTGCCCAAGCCGGCGATGGCGTGGTGGTTCTATCCTGGGATGATGCGGCGGACAAGCTCACGCGTGAGCCGCTGCTACGAGGATCGAATGATTTCGAGGGCTACAAGCTCTACAAAGCGACGGATAAGCAATTCGGCGATGCTGAGCTTTTGTATGACGGCTACGGCAATCCCGCCGGCAAAAAGCCAATTTTCCAGTGCGATCTGAAGGACGGCAAAAAGGGCTTTGCGGATTTCTCTTTGTTCAATGGTCTTGCTTTTTACTTGGGTGAAGATACGGGCATTCGCCATTACTTTACCGACAACAATGTGCAAAATGGCCGCACCTACTATTACGCTCTTGCCGCCTACGACTATGGCATCGAGGTCTTCGGCAAGGACAAGGCCAGCATCTTGCCTTCCGAAAACAACATCGTTCTCGACCTGGATGAAAATGAAGAAATTCGTTTCTACGGCAAGAATGTACAGATCGTGACGCCCTTTCAACAGGCGTCTGGTTATGTTCCGACTTCTTTTCAAATGGAACAAGGCGACGAAACGATGATCCGCAGCGGCGCGGTTGTGCCAAGCATTATGAACACCCGCAAAATGAAAACGGGTCACACCTATAAGCTCAAGGTTCAGGTTGCCAATATCGGCTACTCGCGGGTCAATCCGATAAACCGCCACCCATCGGACGTCAAGTACACCACTACCGGCTTTTTGGTTTACGATACCAGCGACCCCAGCGCTCCGGTCTATTACGAAACCCCGGATCATTCGCCCATTGGCAACTTTGGTTACGGTGCGCTGCCGAATACCGCCGGTGACTATTGGCATCTCAACGAAGACGGCTTGACCACCGATGTCTTTGACGGCATGCAGATCACCATTCGGCCCACCGTGTTGGTTTCCGAGTTTGATGCCACGCGCTCGGGTTGGGTCGTCGGCAATGCGCCGATTACCATTACTTCCAGCCGGCGCGAGTCGCAATTCTTTCCCTGGCAGTATGATATCATTTTCACCGATTCAACAACACACACACGATGTAACACCGCCGTCGGCTATGTCTTGTCGGTCGACAACAAGGTGTTGGATGCGCCATCCATGCTGTTGACAGAGTCCTTTAACTTTACCGTGATCAACAGAACCTTTCCCGACAACAAAGGCAATTTCGAAAAATTAGATTTGTTGGTTCACGACGTGAACAAAAATGGCCATTTTGAGCCGGACAGCGATCTTGTTCTGGTCGGCAATACCGTAACCGTTGGCACTTCCGTTCGATGGGCAGGGACGGTTTTCTCGATCAGCTTTCCCGATCTGAATAAAATACCCAAGCGCGGCGACGTGTACCGGGTGGATTTCAAGCGGCCTTTTTTCACTAGTGACTCAATCCTCTTCACCGTCAAAGCGCCGACAGCTTTAGAAGCGGCCAAAGTGCAAGCCGGGATGGAGGACATCAAAGTGGTGCCCAATCCGTACGTGGCCACCAATATGATGGAGCCGGCATTGAGCAATCCGTTCCTCAATCAACGCCGGCGCTTGCTGTTTACCCATATCCCTGCCGAGTGTTCGATCAAAATCTTCACCGCCAGCGGGGTTCTGGTTGACGAAATCGAAGTACACAATCCGGCTGAGCAGGGCACCGTTCATTGGGACATGTTGACAAAAGAGGATCTGGAAATCGCGGCGGGAATTTATGTGTATCATGTCAAATCCAAGATTACCGGTGATGAAAAGATCGGCAAGTTTGCTGTCATTAAGTGACCTTTATTGGAAGGCGCTCGCAAGCGTGAAATAGCAGATTTTGATGGTAGCTCGGGAGCTTCGCCTGAGAATGAATTCTCAGGCTCAAAAACGCAAGCCGCCCGAACGCGGTTACCAACCATTGGTGCCAAGTCACCTTCAGGTGACTTACAGCTTTGGGCCTGCGATTTCAATCGCGGCGGATGGAGTTTGGCCTCCAAGCTGAATTCAAGAAAAAATCCCATTGGGGTTAACATGGAAGTGTGCCACCTAATTTTCACATGATGCCTTTTGAGGTGTAAACAGTGAATCAAAAACTCCTTGCCATATTTGCTGCTTTAATCATGGGTCTGGGTTGCCATTCGGAGAGCTTTGCCCAGAAGCCGATGCGGGCCGGCACCACGAGTGCAAACTTTTTGGAAATCGGCTTTGGTGCTGCGGGAGCGTCGATGGGAGATTCCTACGTGAGCCTGGCCAATGATGCTTCAGCGATTTACTGGAATCCCGCCGGCCTGGCAAACCTGGAGCGCAGCGAGGCCATGTTCGTCTCGCAGCCATGGATTGCGGAAATCAACACCTCCATGACGGCCCTGGCTTTGGTGCTGCCCAATTTCGGCACCATTGGCTTGGGATTCATCAACGCCAATTATGGTGAGATGGAAGTGACCACGCTGGCCATGCAAGAAGGTACCGGAGAAATGTTCGCTTCCCAAGACATGGTCGTGAGCCTTTCCTATGCCCGCAAAATTGTGAATTGGTTCTCCGTCGGCGCTTCCTCCAAATACGTGGCCTCAAAAATTTGGCACACCAGCGCCTGGGCCTTGGCTTTCGATCTGGGTGTGATCATTCAGACCAATTTCTTTTCCACGACGGGCAGAAGAGAAGATGGTCTGAACATCGGGATGAGCATTGCCAATTATGGCTCTCCGCTCAGATACGAAGGCATGGATTTGCTGCAGCAGATCGACATCTCGGACGGCGAGGCCGGCAATTTCCGCGACGTTCCCGGCCAATTCAAGCTACACTCGTGGGAGCTGCCGCTTATTTTTCGTATCGGCGCAGCCTACCATCCCTGGGTCACTGAGAATCACCAGTTGACGCTGTCGATGGATGCGCTGCATCCGAACAACAATACCGAGTCGCTCAATCTCGGCGCTCAGTACACGTTTTCTTCACCATCCTTCGGCAAATTCATTCTGCGCGGTGGCTACAAGGCGCTATTCATGGAGGACTCGCAATACGGCCTGACCTTCGGCGCCGGTTTGCTGACGAATTTCCTATTCAACAAGGGCGTCAAATTTGAATACGGCTTTCGCGATCTTGGCGTCTTAGGATCGGTGCACTTTTACGGCATTAGTGTCCTATTTTGATATGAGCTCGTTGAAGCCCTTTGAGCGGCAATGAGGCAGAAAATAATCAACCGTTTTTATAATCGAATGTATTGGAAATCATTTTCGGAAGGAGGTGAAAGGCCCCAAAGAAGGGCAGTCGACAACTTTTGGGTACAGGGAGCTCTGAAGGAATTCTTTCCATCAGAGTAAAGATTTGCAGCTCAAAAACGAAAGGAAGAGGAACATGAAGCAAAGACTGCTGAATATGGCGTTCTTGCTGCTCTCCTTGCCTATTATTGTGGGAACCGGCGGATGGAGCAGCCAATGTCTGGCGCAATCGGATGTCGTGTTTTTCGACGGCATGCAGGTGCCGCCAAGCACCTTTGGCACTCTCGGAATGTGGTTCGGCGAATGGTGGTGGTGGAAAGACGGACTGGACTTGGAAATGGGCGGCGGCGCTACTCCCGGCACCAATGCCATCATTTGGGACCAGACGAACGGCGAGAGCAACATCATCTGGGGATTTGCCAATCCGGTCAACTTGCAACAAGCAGCGCAGGATGACACGCTCAAGTTCAAAATCAAAGCTCCGGCCCGCACGGACACCCTCATCATCGAGTTCTCCAGCAAGGTGAATAATGTCGACGGCAAAGTGAACTTTTACTTGCCCGGAAGCGCGGGCGGATTCGATTCCACTGCCTGGAAGCTGGTCAAAATCCCGTTGAAAAGCTTTTTCAAGGTGACGCCCGATACCATAGATTGGACGCAAGTGAGCGGATTCAGCATCTATACCTTGCGCGGTAAAGGCGGCATCCACATCCTTCTGTCGGAAATTTGGGTCGGCAATCCGGATGTGCATTTGCCGCTGGTATTCTTCAGCGGCCAAGTGGTTCCTGCCGGTCAGTTCAGCATCACCGGTTGGTGGACAAGTTGGGAATGGCAAGACCTAAGCGCGGTGATCGAGTCCGGCATTGGGCCGCGTCCAGGCACCCATGCCATCAGATGGGTGCAAAGAGATTTGTGGAGCGGCGTTTTGTGGGTCTTTCAGCAAAAGCAAGATTTCCGGGCGCGATTCAAGAGCGATACGCTTAAGTTCAAGGTACTGGCTCCCAAAAGGACAAGCCAGATTCTGATTGAGATTAATAACGACAAAGAGCGCGCGGTTGGTTATACGCTCGCTCCAACTGCAGGAAAATTCGACTCTACCTGGCAGCAAGTGAGCATTCCCCTAAAGAATTTCACCGTACCCTTCGGCAAGAATCCCATCGACAGCACTCAAATTAATGAGGTCGGTATTTTCACCGACACCGGCTTGGATGGAATCATCGTCTATCTCTCCGACATTTGGATCGGCAGTCCCGTAATGGTGGAGCCGGATTTGGAAGCGCCGGCCGCACCGCAAAACATCACGGCTACCTTTGTCGACGATGGCAAGTACTACGCCAACATGGTCAAGTGGGATGACGTGCCGGGTGAGGAAGGCGAAGTGTACAATGTTTACGCCAGCCAAAAGCCCATCACCGACGTGAACGCTCCGGAAGTTGATCTCATTGGCAGCAATCTTGCCGAGGGCACGAGCGCGACTGGGATGCCGCACTACATCTTTTATCCGCTTAAAGATGGAGCCATCCCTTACTACTATGCGGTGACCTGTAAAGATGCGGCGGGAAATATCGGCGCAGCCGGAGTTTCCGAGGCCATTAGCAACAACGGCAAAGGCATCCCCACTATTTCGCTCGATCCACCCGCTCTGTTTGCTGCGGATGGCGATTTGTCTGAATGGGGCGGCGTGCAGCCGTTGATTTTGAGTCCCTCCAAGACCAATGCCGTCGCCGGTTCCATTTTTGACGATGACAACGACCTATCCGCCACGGTCTATATAGCAGCAGATGCCGGATTTCTGTATTTCGCAGCAGAGGTCACGGATAACGCATTCGTGACCGACACTGTCGGCGGCAATTGGTACGGCAAGTGGGACACTCAAGACGCCATCGTCCTGTACATCGGCCTCTACGATTTGAAAACCAAGAAACACACCAATGCCAACACCGCGACCTTGCGCGAAGCCGAGCCGGACTATGCCTTCAGTCTCCTCAAGGACAAAATGTGGGTGCGCACCATGGACGGGGACTGGGATTTCACGCAACTACAGAAACACGGCAATGGTGAATACTATTTTGGCAAAAAGGACGACAACCATTGGGTGGTCGAGGCTTTGATTTCATTTGACGACATTCGCTTCAACAAAGGAGGCGTGCTGGACGGGCGATTTGCCCCCGAGCGCGGCATGACCATTCCCCTCGACATCAATTTTTACGACTCGGATACTCCGGGATTGGTGGATGGCATGCTGTCCTTCTCGCCGCTGTTTACCGGCGGCTGGGATGCTTCTTGGTTCAGCCCGAGCATGTGGGCTAACACTTGGATCGGCGACATAACCATTGGGGTAGATGAGAAACCGGTTCAAACGGTGACCCAATACAGCTTGGAGCAGAACTATCCGAATCCCTTTAATCCGACGACGCAAATTCGCTATAGCCTGGAAGCGCCGGGCATGGTCAACTTGAAAGTGTTCGACGTTCTGGGACGCGAGGTCGCGACCTTGGTTCATAAGTATCAGGACGCCGGCCAACATGTCGTCGATTTCAATGCTGCCAAAATCGGAAACGAGCTGTCGAGCGGCCTTTACATTTACCGGCTGCAAGCAGGCTCCTTTGTCTTGGAAAAGAAAATGCTACTCATACGGTAGCGGATGAACAAATCGAATGGAGGGAGCACGCGTTCCCTCCATTCACTTTTCCAGAATGGAGAATTTCAGCCAGTGTCAAAGTAATAATCGACAAGTCGTGAGAAGGCAATGAAAGGTTACAGGACACATGGACAACAGTGAGTACGTCTTGGGAATTGATTTCGGTACTGATTCGGTGCGCACGGTCATTGTGGACAGCGCAGATGGGCGTGAGATTGCCGGCTCTGTTTTTTATTATCCACGCTGGAAAGTCGGGAAATATTGCGATGTAGCGCAGAATCAGTTTCGCCAACATCCACAGGATTATTTGGAAGGGCTGGAGACCACGATCAGGGAAGCCATTCAGCGCGCGCCGAAAGGATCAGCCGCTAAGATAAAAGGCATCTCCGTTGATACGACCGGCTCCACGCCCGTGGCAGTGGACAAAAACGGCGTGCCGTTGGCTCTCACTGATGGCTTTGCCGAAAATCCCAATGCCATGTTTGTCCTGTGGAAAGACCACACAGCCGTCAAAGAGGCGGAAGAAATCAACACCTTGGCCCATTCCTGGGGCGGCGTCGATTATACTCAATACGAGGGCGGAATCTATTCTTCCGAGTGGTTTTGGGCGAAAATTCTGCATATCTTACGGGAGGACGCTCGAGTTCGCGCCGCCGCTTTTTCTTGGGTGGAGCATTGCGATTGGATTCCGGCGCTGTTGTGCGGCAACACGGATCCATTGACTCTAAAACGCAGCCGCTGTGCCGCCGGCCATAAGGCCATGTGGCACCCATCTTTTGGTGGGTTGCCCTCGGAAGAATTTTTTGTTCGCCTTGATCCTTTGCTAAAAGGACTCAGAGACCGCCTTTATCATGACACTTTTACCTCTGACGTTCAGGTCGGAACGCTCTCACCGGAATGGGCGCGACGGCTTGGATTGAGCGCCGATGTTGCCGTGGGCGTCGGCGCGTTCGATGCTCACATGGGCGCAATCGGCGGGCAAATCGAGCCTTACTATCTGGTCAAAATCATGGGCACCTCTACCTGCGATATGCTGGTGGCGCCGATGCATGAGATGGGCGACAAGCTCATCCGCGGCATCTGCGGCCAAGTGGACGGCTCCATCATTCCCGGCATGCTGGGGATGGAGGCCGGCCAGTCCGCCTTTGGCGATGTCTATGCCTGGTTCAAAGACGTACTCAAGTGGCCGCTGGAGAACATTTTGTCGAAAAGCCAGTTGGTCTCCGAAGAAATCAAGAACAAGTTGGTAGAAGAAATCTCCGAGAATGTTATTTCGGAACTCTGCCAGGCGGCCGCGCAGATACCCATCGATGAATCCGGCATCCTTGCTTTGGACTGGATGAACGGTCGGCGCACCCCGGACGCCAATCAAGCGCTCAAAGGAGCCATCACCGGTTTGAATCTCGGCAGCGATGCCGCCAAGATTTTTCGGGCGTTGGTAGAAGCTACGGCTTTCGGCGCAAGG